>ENA-OOVX01000166-OOVX01000166.1-human-gut-metagenome-genome-assembly--contig:-NODE-166-length-19129-cov-1.664937_pt1 | contig 19129 bp, 20 predicted proteins | sample MGYA00241401_ERZ501309 | MGnify/ENA primary metagenome ERZ501309 (study PRJEB25962, sample SAMEA2042282) | human gut metagenome | biome: human gut; feature: human-associated habitat; material: faeces... | reverse complement strand
TCACATGTATAGAAACCATACCTTTAGATTCTTTTATTGGTTTCCATTTATGCTGATGGGAGCATACATAGGTTCGAAGAATGTAATTCTGAAACAGAAGGTTTGGCGCGATGCTATTATGACTTTAGTGTGTACCGGGTTACACTTGGGCCTTGTTGGCGTGTACTAAAAAAGAAAATCTCTGCCCTTACCAGATGTTATCGTTAGTGCCCTTAATGGGCACATGTATCTATTTGTACAATCTGTTTCGGGCGGATATATTTAAACTACTGATGAAGTCTAATGTTGGGTATGGTATTCAGGCTATTGCTGCATTGTGTTTGGAATCATACATTGTTCAGTATGTATTGTTTACAGATAAAATAAATTACCTGTTCCCGTTGAATATTATCATCTTGGTTGTTGAGGTTATTCTATTGGCATACGCCGTGAGGACATTAGGTAGAACATTTAAGCAACTATTTGAAAAAGAAGATTTCAGATGGAAGGAAATCTTTAGACTGGTTTAATGAAATAATTCAAGATATGCGTAGTTATTCAATTAATTGGGGCAAATTTCTGTTTTTCAGATGGTTCCCCGTTAGCTGGACATTGCAGGCGGTACATGTCCTGGACAGGAAAGAAAGAGCTTTTCGTATAGGATTGGAGCTGATACCCGTTGCAGTAATAGTGACATTGGCTTCAGTTTGTATTTATTCGTGGTGGGTGGCCTTGGCTCTATTTGTAGTGCTACATACGTTATTCTGGCTGTTTGATTCTACATGGCTGGTAGGGTTCCGTGAAGTCTATACCGGTTTCAAAGGTAAGGGCATACAGTCAGTAATAGATTATGTAGATTGGGCTGTTGAGGAACTGAAAGATTGTGATAACATCGGTGCTGTTACTATATACGGAAGTATCTGCCGACACATGTACCATGACCGTAGTGATTTTGACCTGCGCATTGTACAGGATTATTCAAGCTTGAAAACGTATTTAATAGGTATCAAATTGAGGGCTGTCGGTATTTGGAAGTACAAAATTCCAATGGATTTGAAGATTGTTGACAGCCAGGATTATCTGCGTAAGGAGATGCGCGAGGATGAGCATCCAATAATAGCATATAATAAGTATGACAGTTTTTATGATATGAAAGGTGATTCATACGAAGCCTTGAAAGCAAATCCTTTAACATATAGAAAAGATTATAAAGGATGAAAGTTTTAAACGTCATTTGGGCATTTGGTACGGGTGGTATAGGCAAGTTGTTTCTGACCTATGCTGCACTGGGAGAATATGACCTCGAATTGCAGATTTCTTCTGTGTGCATTGACCTACAGAATTGTGAGTATGACCGAAAACCTCTGACTGAGGCCGGAATACGGGTAATCGCCATAAAAAACAGAAAAGATATGAGTTGGGTGAAACGTTTGGGCGGCATTGCCCGCGAAGTAAAGCCTGATGTTGTGTTCTGTCATGGTTTTAACGGGCCTGTGATCATCAAGCTGGTAGCATGTTTGGAGCGGTCTCTTCGGGTGCCGATGGTATGTACTTACCATGGTCTGTACAATCCTCCGACTGAGGGCAGGCGGTATATTGCAGACGCCATTAATAAATTGCAAGCCTGGATGTATAAAAGATTTGCACGAACGGTGGTTCTGGTGGCGGAATATAGCGGACTGTACCTGTTGGAGCGCAAAGTGCCCAAAAGCAAACTGGAAGTGGTGTATAATGGTATTGTGGAAAACGAGCCTGCCCTAGAACCTGTTGTGCTAAAATCCGATGGGGTCAGCATCGGAATGGCCGGACGACTGGACGCTATCAAGGGATTGAATTTCTTAATAAAAGCTATTCCGGAAGTCAGGAAGCGTGTGGATGAAAAATTCCACATCTATATCATTGGTGACGGTCCAGAGGAGGAGGCTTTGCGCAATTTGGCAAGAGAACTTGGAGTTGAGGAGTTAATCTGTTTCGAGGGGTATCAGGATAATGTACCTGCTTGGTTAAAAGCATGGGACATATTCTGTCTGCCTTCTCTTCAAGAAAATCATTCCATTGCATTACTGGAAGCAATGCGGGCAGGAAAGGCTATTGTATGTACCTCTGTAGGTGGCAACCCTGAAACGGTCGAGGATGGGAAGGAAGCTCTTGTTGTGCCGGCGAGGAATTCGGAAGCTATTGCTGATGCTCTTGTGAAACTTATCGAATCGGAATCCCTACGAAAGAAGATGGGACATGATGCACGTGAAAGATTCCTCAGAAACTTTACGGAGGATATAATGAAAAAGAAGTTGTGTGAGGTATTAAAGAATGCAACAATAAATCAAAACAAAATATGATGAGAAAGTTTTGGCTGGTCTTGTTTTATGGTTTCGCAAACCATTTGCCAGATTCGTACACTCCTGTATTGGGGGGGGGTAAGTAATCGAATCCGTATTTTCCTGTGCAAGCGCATATTTAAGGAGTGCGGGAAAGTATCAACAATAAACAGAAATATTTATTTTGGGAACGGAAAGGATATCGTGATAGGTGATTATAGTGGTATTGGTGCCAATTGTAGCATTCCCAATGACATCCATATAGGTAAATATGTAATGATGGGGCCGTTCCTGTATTGCATTACTTTTGGACATGAGGTGTCTGATACATCAACCCCGATGTGCTTCCAAGGTCACGTGGAAAAAACCAAGGACTCGAACATCGTCATAGGAGACGATGTGTGGATTGGAGCAAATGTCATCATTTCGAAACGTAGGCACATTGGTACTGGATCTATTTTGGCTGCCGGTGCCGTTGTAACGCATGATGTTCCCGATTACGCCATTGTAGGAGGTAATCCTGCAAATGTAATCAGAATGAGAAAATGAAAATTATATTCTTTACGATTGACTGTTTTAAGGGAAGGGAACATCTCATGCCTTGGCGAACAATATTGGAGGTTGCCAAGGTGATGGTGGAATACGGCTATGAGGCAAGCATTTTGAATGCTTGCAGCAACAGTGAGGATGTCATTGATTATGATTGGGCAGGAAGCGATTCGTCGAAACCTGTCCATGTGTGTTCCGTGATAAAGAATAATGAGGCAATCTTTGTCCAATGCACGGAACTAAAACCGGAGATACTTTTCATCCCTTTTACTTTTCGTGATGGGCTGACACCAGCCAAGTGGATTGCTCAAATCAACTGCAAGAAGATTGGTTACATGACAGGAGGGGTGTATGACCTGAAGAGTGGAATGCTGCTGAAGAAGAACGGTGGTTTAGCCGCTGCAAAGCCTTACCTGATGGAGGCTATAACGTCCAAGTGCATTTTTGCTCATACATTGAAAAATATTGGTGTGAGCCATGTGATTGGTTTGACCGATGTGAGTGCCAAAGCAGTGAAGAGAGGCGGCTTTAAAAATGTGACAACCATATACCCTGGCAAGGATTCGTTTGATGAAATTGTACCAGACAACAGTGTCTTGGATAAATATGATTTGAAGGGAAGAAAATGGCTACTATTTAGTGGCGCTCCTGCACCTACTCGTGGGGCAGAGGTGTTGCTGGAGGCTTTAGACAGCGTGAAGGATGATGGTGTCCGGCTTGTCATGTTGATGCGTACGGATGTGGGTTCCCAATATAAGCGGTTTGAAAAGACATTGTCCGGACTGAAACATCCGGAACGAGTAAAGATTATCAAGGATAGACTGACGAGAGAACAGCTTAGGGCTTTTTTTGGCTCTGCTTGGTATGCAATTCTGCCTTTCATCGTGATTCCAAGTGAGGTGCCTTTGACATATTTTGAGTTGCTGAGTTGCGGTACACCTGTAATCACCTTTGTCAATGGAGGTACTACGGAATATCTTAAGTATGGACTGCTGACTGCTGATAAGTCAATCAAAGGATTGGCCATTACAATCGAAAAGGCTTGGAGCGATGTTGCTTTGAGAAATTCAAGGTCTGATAAGGGTAAAATAATAATGAATGCGCATCCTACATGGAGTCAAGTGGGGATGGAATGGATTAACTTATTGAAACAAAATGACTAAATACATCATCATATCAGGCGTGGATGGCAGTGGAAAAACTACAGTCATCGAAGGTGTGCGTGCCCAATTGGAAGCAGAAGGTAAGACTGTTGGATATATTTGGATGCGTTATCATCATAAATTGATAAAAATAATGCATGCCATAGCTAAACTTACAGGATTAAGTAAAAAGGAGAATACCGCAATGGGAGAAATGTGGTTGCACTATTTCTATAAAAGCCCTTTGTTTTGCTGGTTCTACTTATATAGTTCTTATATAGATAGTTGGTTAGCTCGCAAAAAACCAACTAAGTTAAGAACTGATTATGTAATCTGTGACAGATGGGTAAATGACATAATCATTGATATGGGAAGTGAAACTCATAACCTCGACATACTTGACGGCAAATGGTATAAATTATACCAACGGCTTTTGCCTAATGATAGCTTTCAGTTTGTGATAAGCCGTAATCGAGAAGATGTTTTGAATTGCAGAATTGAAAACACCTTTAATGAGGCTTTTGATTATCGGTTTAGGGTATATCAAAAGATAGCTCAAAAGCCAGAAGTCATAAAAATAGATAATACAGGAAGTATCGAAAAAAGCGTTTCCCTGGTTATAGAATCCATAAGAACAAAAGAAAAATTGTAACATGTAAATGTAGTTATGTTGAATAAGACATTGGATATTACGGTAATTATCCTCACCTATAATGAGGAAATACATATCCGTAGGTGCTTGGAGAATGTAACACCTTTTGCCAAGAAGGTATTTGTGGTTGACTCGCCTTCAACTGACAGGACAGTAGAGATTTGCCGGGAGTTTGAGAATGTGGAGGTAGTGGTACATAAGTATCCGGGTAATCAAGCCGAACAGTTCAACTGGGCGTTGGATACATTGCAGATAGAGACCGAATGGATTCTTCGTCTGGATGCGGATGAGTATTTGTTACCCGAATTGGTTGAAGAATTAAAAGAGAGATTACCTGTAATGCCGGAGGGCGTTTCAGCCCTCTCTCTCTCTCGCGCGCGCGCTTATTGTGGTAAGATCTTACATCATGGCATTGTAAATAATGTCAAGATCGTGCGTGTTTTCCGGAAAGGAATGGCTCGTTATGAGCAGCGGTTGATGGATGAGCATTTGGAGATATTGGACGGCGAGACGGCAGAATTGAAACATCAATTTGTGGATGACAACCGAATGACTTTCGGGCAGTTTACAGATAAGCATAATAATTATGCTTCGCGGGAAGCGGCTTTGTTGCTGGATGCAGAGTTTCATTTGACGGGTTCTCAAATCGTATCACAAGATCATGGGAAAGAGGTTGAACGAAAGCGGGCACAGAAAAACCGATATGCGAAGATGCCTTTATTTTGGAGGGCTTTCGGCTACTTTGTTTATCGTTATATCATAAAGTTGGGGTTCTTAGATGGCAAGGAAGGATTCCTCTGGGACTTCTTGCAAGGTTGGTGGTACCGTACTTTGGTGGATGCTAAGATCTTTGAAATAAAAAGAGCTTGTGGAAATGACAAGAAAAAGATATGCCAATATTTGAAAGATCATTATGGCATATCTTTGGAGTAATATAGATTTATAACTCCTGCCGTTGCAGGAAATCGAGCAAATGAATGTGGTGGATTCCTTCGTAATTGCTGCCTATCGTCCATTCATCAAGGCTGACGACATATTTGGGGCAGTTTCATGTATTCTATTATTAAGTATGATTTATAAATTATGGCAAATATACCGACATTGTTAGTTATACTTAACAATATAGAAGAGAGAACGCATAGAAGCCCAAAACATAACATTACATTATAACTTACATGAAAGTATCAGTTATTACCGCTACATGGAACAGCGGTAAAACACTTTGCACGACCTTGGATAGTGTACTCAGCCAAAGTTATCCCGACATAGAGCATATCATTGTGGACGGGGGAAGTACAGACAATACGATGGAAATAGTCCGGGAGTATGAACCTCGTTATAATGGACGATTGCGGTTTATAAGTGAACCGGACAAAGGTCTTTATGATGCTATGAACAAGGGGATTCGGATGTCCACGGGGGAGGTGGTTGGTATCTTGAATTCGGATGATTTTTATACTTCTTCGGATGTAGTGGAAAAATTAGAGAAAGAGCTTGCTACCAACCGAGTGGATGCAGTATATGGAGATATTCATTTCGTGGATGGCAATGACTTGGGTAAATGTGTCCGTTATTATTCGTCAAGACTTTTCCACCGTAGCTGGATGCGACTTGGCTTTATGCCTGCACACCCAAGTTTCTACTGCCGCAAAATTATATATGATAAGTATGGTGGCTTTGATTTGTCTTATAAGATTGCTTCCGACTTTGAATGTCTTTTACGGTTTATTTTCGTACATAAAATACAGACAACATATATCCCAATGGATTTTGTAACCATGCGCACAGGAGGGACTTCCACCAGTGGCTTTGCCAGCCATAAACAAATTATATCCGATCATCAAAAAGCATTCAAACGTAATGGCATATACAGTAATGCCTTTTTGGAATCATTGAGGTATATTTATAAAATTCATGAAGCATTACTAACAAAAATAACAAGATGAAAACAGCTTTAATCACCGGAATTACCGGGCAAGACGGTTCGTTTCTTGCAGAATTTCTATTGGACAAAGGATATGATGTTCATGGTATCATCCGTCGTTCATCAGTTGATTATCGGGAGCGTATTGCTCATTTAGAGGGGAAACCTCATTTTCACTTGCACTATGCGGATATGGGGGACTCTATGTCTTTAGTGAAATTAGTAGGTAAAGTACAGCCTACTGAGATTTACAATTTGGCTGCTCAAAGCCATGTACAGGTGTCGTTTGATGCACCTGAATTTACAGCTGATGTGGACGCTGTAGGAGTACTCCGCATATTGGAGGCGGTTCGTACCAATCATCTGGAGAAAACCTGTAAGATTTATCAGGCTTCAACTTCCGAACTTTATGGCAAGGTAGAAGAAGTTCCTCAAAATGAAAATACACCGTTTCATCCTTACAGCCCTTATGCCGTAGCCAAACTCTACGGCTATTGGATTGTGAAAGAGTACCGCGAGGCTTATAATATGTTCTGTTGTTCGGGTATCCTGTTCAACCACGAATCGGAACGCAGAGGCGAAACCTTTGTAACGCGCAAGATTACATTGGCTGCTGCCCGTATTGCTCAAGGGAAGCAGGATTGTCTGTATCTGGGTAATTTGGATTCCTTACGTGATTGGGGATATGCTAAAGATTATGTGGAATGTATGTGGTTGATTCTTCAACAGGACAAACCGCAGGATTTCGTCATTGCAACAGGTGTACAGCACACTGTTCGCGAATTTGCTACATTGGCATTCCACTATGCCGGCATTGAACTGCGTTGGGAAGGTGAAGGTATAGATGAGAAAGGTATTGATGCAAAGACCGGAAAGGTACTGGTAGCTGTCAGTGAGGATTTCTATCGTCCTACGGATGTTGTCAACCTATGGGGTGATCCTACGAAAGCTAAGAATGAATTGGGATGGAATCCGCAATCCACCTCCTTTGAAGAGTTGGTGAAAATTATGGTGTCTCATGATATGCAAAAAGTGGCTGCGGAACATGTGGCCAACGTAATGCGTACCAACTTGGCCGAATATCTGGAGAAAGGAATTGTAAAATGATGGATAAGAACGCAAAAATATATGTAGCAGGACACCGTGGGATGGTGGGTTCTGCCATTGTCCGTGAGTTACATCGGCAAGGGTATATGAATATTACCACTCGTACTCATGCAGAATTGGATTTGACACGGCAAGAAGCTGTGGAAAAGTTTTTTGCGGAAGAAAAACCGGAATATGTCTTTTTGGCTGCTGCCAAAGTAGGTGGTATCATTGCCAACCAATCTGCATTGGCTGATTTCATGTATGACAACATGATACTGGAGATGAACGTGATTCACGCAGCTTGGAAGAACGGCTGTAAAAAATTGGAGTTCTTAGGTTCTTCATGTATTTACCCACGTTTGGCCCCTCAGCCTATGCCTGAATCTTGTTTGCTAACATCAGAATTGGAGAAAACGAATGAAGCGTATGCCTTGGCCAAAATATCGGGTTTGAAATATTGCGAATTTTTGAATCGGCAGTATGGTACGGATTTCATTAGTGTGATGCCAACAAATCTGTATGGACCCAATGATAATTATCATCTTGAACATAGTCATGTACTTCCTGCTTTGATCCGCCGTTTCCATGAGGCGAAAGAGGCGGGTCTGGATGAAGTGACTTGCTGGGGTGACGGCAGCCCGCTCCGGGAGTTTCTATATGTAGATGATTTGGCTAATCTGTGCGTGTTCTTGATGAACAACTATTCGGGGAATGAAACTGTGAATGCAGGAACCGGTAAAGAATTGACCATTAAAGATCTTACAGAATTGGTGGCTAAGGTTGTAGGATTTACAGGCGAAATCAAATGGGATACCTCACGTCCGAATGGCACACCCCGAAAGCTTTTGGATGTATCGAAAGCAACGGCTTTGGGGTGGTCTTACCAAACTGAATTGGAAGATGGTATCCGATTGGCTTATGATGATTTCCTGCATAATCCCATGCGTGCAGAAAGGTAACGATTTAAAACATTATTTATGCAAATTCTTTTATTATCCGGAGGCTCTGGGAAACGTCTTTGGCCTCTGTCAAATAACAGTCGTTCCAAACAGTTTATAAAATTACTCAATTCTCCCGATGGTCAAAAAGAGTCGATGGTACAACGGGTTATTCGTCAATTGGGAGAATCCGATTTAAAAGGTCATGTAACCGTGGCTACCAGCTTGTCTCAGGCTGATGTTATTTACAATCAGCTGGGTGAATACATCGATGTAGTGTGGAGCCAGAAAGACGTGATACATTTCCAGCCATTGCTTTGGCAGCTTCATATCTGAAATATGAGAAATCATGTGCCGATGAAGAAGTAGTTGTTGTTATGCCTTGTGACCCTTTTACGGAAGCAGGATATTTCAAAGTTATTGAGCAGATGGTGCATGCGGTGGATGACAATGTAGCTGAGCTGGTTCTTATGGGGATTACTCCAACCTATCCATCTGTTAAATATGGATATGTAGTGCCTGATGAATCGAAACTGAAAGGTGGAATCTTTTCGGTCAAACGGTTTACGGAAAAACCAAATGTAGCTACAGCGGAATATCTTATAAAAGAAAATGCATTTTGGAACGGTGGCGTATTTGCTTTTAAGTTGGGATATATGATGAATATTGTGGAGCAATATATCCGGACTGTTTCTTTTTCGGAAATCCGTAACAGATATAGTGAATTCCCCAAAATCAGTTTCGATTATGAGGTGGCAGAAAAGGCCAAATTGGTAGCAGTAGTTCCTTTCTCTGGCAAATGGAAAGATTTAGGGACTTGGAATACACTTACAGATGAGTTGGAAGACCATGTAATAGGTAATGTTATCACAGATGGAGAGGCGGAAAATACACATATCATTAATGAATTGGATCTTCCGATTATGTGTATAGGAACCAAAGATTTGGTGATTGCAGCATCGAATGACGGTATTTTAATTTCCGAAAAGAACAAGAGCGAGAACATAAAAAAATATGCAGACCGGCTACAGTGTTGTCCAATGTATGAGGAAAGACATTGGGGAGAATACAAGATTATTCATAATGTTCAATATTCAGATGGCTTTCAGTCGTTGACGAAGCAATTGATTATAAAGGCAGGAAAAAGTCTCACATATCAAGCTCATCATCTACGGAAAGAGGTATGGACGGTTGTTGATGGAGAGGGACTGTTGGCTATAGAAGGAAAAATTACCCCAGTTAAACGGGGAGATACTGTTTGTATCCTTGAAGATATGCGCCACGGTCTAAAAGCCATAAATGACTTGACCCTGATAGAAACGCAAACCGGAAGCGATCTTCTTGAAGATGATGTGGAATTGTTTGATTGGAATTGGCAAAAGTAGATACAAAGTTTGGCGAGAACTTCCAGATAATCAAATCCGATTAAATATCTTACACAAAATTCAGAATTATAAAAGGTAAGGGCTTTTGTGATTCTTCCATTGATTATGAAAATCGAGTTTATGGGAGAATCAAAATTTATATTGCATTCCAAAAATGCAAATGTTCAGTGGATAGTATCAAAATATTCCGGTGTTAATCCATTAAGAATTTATCTTATGCTATTTCGTATGGGAATGAAGAAAGAACAAGAAGTGTTGGAACAAACTGCGTCTTGTACATCACTTTTTGTTCTTTTGATATCTTGAAAACATTGATTGTATAACATGGTTTCTTCGTTATCGGTTTATTATCGAAAACTTGCTTATCACGTAATAGAATCGGACGGCTTCCTATGGGTCGGATTCAAGCCGAGAATGGTACATTTTATTGCTAAAGAGGTTTGGAATATTCGCCCCTTGACCCGAACGGACGTTGAGAGATATTATGAGGAGTTTACAGTATTAACCCAAGGTAAAGGGAGTCTTTATTTTCGGATTGTAGCTCATGGTGGATTTCTGAAAGAGGCGTTGGCTTATGAGTTGCATGGTTTGACTGTTTCTGACGACAACTACCTCAGAAGCCTTAATTCCGGCAGACATGTAGAACTTTACCCACATAACGAGAAAGCTTATCGTGCTATTATAAAAGGCTTTGAACAGCATCGTATCGGTACCGTTGTGCAAGCGACCGGGACGGGAAAGTCATATCTGCTGGCTCGTTATATATCAGACCATGCCACAGAACGAATTTGCGTATTTGCTCCAAATGTCACAATCCTGGAGGAGATCAAAAAAGCGGTAGGCTTTACCTCTCCTTATATCTGCTATCGAACGTTTCAGTCATTGATATATTATCGAAAAAATGATAAACAACTCAAAGCAGATCATATTTTGATTGATGAGTTTCATCATTTCGGTGCAGAAATATGGGGGGCTGCTTTGCAGGAGGTAATTGAATCCAATCCGCAGGCCTATATATTAGGAACATCGGCGACTCCTATTCGCCCGGAGGGAATGATTGATACGGTGGATCTTTATTTCGAGGGAAATCTGTTTTATGAACTTACCTTACCTCAGGCTTGGTATTACCGTATTTTACCAGTCCCAATCCTGGTACAAAGTGCCTATGGATTAGACGGTGAACTGAATCGTTTACAAAAGCGATTGGATCGAAGCGGATGTTCAATTCGACGAAAAGAACAAGTCCAAAAGAAACTGGATGTGGCTCGCGTTGATTTTAAAGGGGCGTTAGGAGCTCCTGAGGTAATCCGAAAGTTCTTGCCCAAAGATGTATGTAAACTGCTGGTTTTTTGCCGTGATCTTACCGATCTGAAACAGATGGTTCCTGAGGTGTGTGGCTGGCTGACACAAGCCGGACGGGTAATCATACCATTTGAGATCCATCACACTCAAAGCGAACGGACTAATAATCAAATACTAAAGGCTTTCCAAAAAGAATCTGGGAAATTGCATGTATTGTTCTCTGTCAATATGCTGATAGAAGGACTGCATGTGGAGGGCATAGATGCCGTCTTGTTTCTACGGCGGACAGAATCCTATATTGTTACCCTGCAACAGTTGGGCCGTTGCTTGGATGCCGGAAGCGGGAAACAGCCTGTCGTATTGGATTTTGTGAACAACCTATCGGGCAAATCTGTATATGACATGATGGCCTTGCACATGGAACGCCTTGCCTGTCAGCCTTCACCCAAGGGATTTGAAGGGGTGACCTCTTTTCTGACCACAGGTTTCCTATCAGACATACGGCTTCGTATTGAGGAGATATTGACAGAGTTGGAACCTTGGCAGATCATGTATGAGAGGCTTATTGAGTTCCGTAAGAAAGAAAATGACTGGCCTTCGGTTACAGAGGGGAAGCTGGGCTTGTGGTGCAATACGCAGCGCATGGCTTACAAACGGGGAAGACTCTCGGAGGAGCGTTACAAACTGCTGGAGTCTGTCGGCTTTGAATGGAACTTGCTGGATTCAAACTGGATGAAGGAATTCCAATCATTGAAAGTCTTCTTTGCGACTCAAGGCCGCTGGCCCAAACGGGAGGATGGAGCTTTGGCTACCTGGTGTTATACTCAACGGGAAAGACGCAAGAAAGGACGTTTGAGCAAAGAACGTATTCGTGTGTTGGATGAGATCGGATTTGTGTGGAGTCAGGACTTGAACGGTGAATGGATGAAAAATTATGAAGCGTTGAAAATCTTTCTTGACAAACAGCAGCGCTTTCCCAAATCAGCCGAAGGTTATTTGGGCGAGTGGTGCAGTAGACAGCGGAAAATGCGCAAGCAAGGGAAACTTTCCCCTAATCGTCAAACACTATTAGATCGAATAGGATTTGTCTGGTCGGTGGAGCAGGTCTGGCGAAGCTACTTGGAACAGTTGCACCAGTTTCATGTCCAAAATGGACGGTGGCCTGGATGTCGTGAAGGGGCGTTGGTGTACGGTTCAAAGACGGAATTATCGAAGAGGAAGCTTGTCGGATCAAAAAATCGCCCAATTGGAACAAATAGGATTTATACCCTTGAAAGGAGACAAGTAATACAGAAGAAATGGAAATACTCTCATTTCATACGAAACAATAGAGTTTCCGCAGCCTTATTATCGCAGTTCAAAGTACACTATGATTTTAGAATACAATATACCCAATCGCTTTTCGTACTAATAGGCATATTACCGTTTATACAAGCCACCCTTAAATTTCGGATAGAAGGACTGGTTGCTTTCCACATACATATAGTGTCTAAATAAACAGCAAATATTGATAAATGAGTATTCAATATAAAATCATCTTTGGATATATGGTGTTGATTGTGGCTATAATCGGTATGATTATAATCATGGTACGTGAGCGGAATAGGGTTTTGGTGATTGAAACTGAGGCACAAACAATTCATCGGGTTCAACACAATGGAAATATAGTCCAGCATCACATCACGATTCTCTCAACTTATGGTGAAACAGCCCTTTCTTGGGAAGAGGAGGATTTTGCGAACTATCATTCTCTTCGTCTGCATATCGATTCCATGTTGCAGGCCATGCACAAGGGGTATGAGGAATTTGTCAGCCAAAGTCAAATAGACTCGCTGCGCTATCTATTATCCAGTAAAGAAGAGCATTTATACCAAATTATGCAACTTTTCCATAGTCAGAACAGTCAGGAAGGTATGCAATTCTCTCATTTACCAGCGGAAGCTCAACCGCGTACTGTTATTCGTAAAAAGAAAGGTTTTACAGGATTTTTAGGGGCAAAAGAAACTCTGGAGATAGTTCCTTCCGCATCTACAATTCTCAAGACATTGAACAAGGAATTGCTATCCATGCAGGAAGAACGGCAGAAAAGTATCAATGCTTATACCGATAGCCTCCGCAACCACAACAAGGAACTCAACCGAAAGCTTCGCCATCTGATAACCACGATGAACAACCAGACAGAACGTGTACTTGAAGCGAAGGAATGTCATCTTAGAGAATCTTACAACCGTTCCATATGTGTCATCTCCTGGCTGATTATCTCCGCCATTATTCTGCTTGTCATATCCTATCTGATTATTCAAAAAGATTTACGGGAAAAGGCAAGAACAAGGAAGCGTTTGGAAGATACGATACAACAAAACACTGCGCTGTTGGAAATGCGCAAGAATATTATCCTGACCATATCGCATGACATACGTGCCCCTTTGAATGTCATTGACGGCAGTGCCGATCTGGCAATGGATACACGTGAAAAGAAACGGAGGAATATCCATCTGAATAACATAAGGAGGGTGTGCAAGCATGTGGTACATCTGCTTAACAACCTGTTGGATGTGTACCGGTTAAACGAGGCGAAAGAAATACGGAACGATGTCCCATTCGACCTGCATGAATTATTGGAACGTACCGCTGCCGGTTTTTCTCATATAATCAATAATAAGGGTATCCTGTTCAATTGTGATTTTAAGGATACGGAAGTCAAGTTATATGGTGATGCAGACCGCATAGAACAGATTATAGACAATCTGCTTACCAATGCAGTTAAGTTCACGGAGACCGGCACAATCAATTTCAATGTGCACTATCTCAATGGACTGCTGGTCATGGAAATAGTGGATACCGGTGTTGGTATGAGTGAGGAGACACTTTCCCGTATCTTTCGTCCTTTTGAACGCCATACCTCTGCAACCAATGCGGACGGATTCGGATTGGGGCTTCCGATCACGCAAGGACTTGTCAATCTTCTTGATGGGACAATAGAAGTAACAAGTTTGATTAATTGTGGAAGCACATTTCGTGTGACCCTTCCCATGCCGGAAACGGATGAACCGTTGGAAAGCGAAAAACATGTCCCGACGCATTCCACACACCTGCATCACAATGTACTTGTTATTGATGACGACAGTATGTTGCAAGCTGTCATTAAAGAAATGTTAGAGCGTAATGGCATGGCCTGTACAACTTGTACCACAGTCAAAGAGGTAGTAAAAGCCATGCGGGAAAAAGATTATAACCTGTTGCTTACAGATATCCTGATGCCTTACACCAACGGGTTTGAATTGTTGACTTTGTTACGTAACTCAAGTATTGGCAATTCAAAGACTATACCCATTGTCGCTATGACTGCACGTGGAGAGAAGGAGAAAGATGCTTTTTTGAATGCCGGATTTACAGCCTGTATTTATAAGCCGTTCTCATCTACAGAGTTGATCGGTCTGTTGTCAACTATAGAAAGGGGTTGCCCTGACAAAAAGCATGATGTAGATTTCAGCATGATGTTGTGTGAGGTGAGCGATAAGATAAAATTATTATGTTCCTTTATTGACCAGTCGAAAAAAGATGTTGAAGAACTCAATTCGGCCATAGAAAATTGTAATAGGAAGAAATTGCGTGAAACGGTTCACCGTATGCTGCCGATGTGGGAATTATTACATAATGAAGAAATGTTGTTCGCTTATCGTTCCCTTTTAAAAGATGAAAGGGCCAGTGACACTGCTTTAAAAGAATATACTCAACGGATAATAAATCATACCGATATGTTGATGGCAGCAGCAAAAAATGAAATAAAAAGACAGACAAATGAAACGGAAAATACTGATAGTTGAAGACAATATCAGTCTGTCTCAGATGCAGAAGGACTGGTTTGCACAAGCTGGTTATGATGTCGTGACAGCTATGAACGAACCGATAGCCCGTTCACTGATACGCAAAATACAATTTGATCTGATTCTATCGGACGTACGTCTACCCGAAGGGGACGGAATATCTCTACTGGAATGGCTGCGCAAGGAAAGAAAGGATATTCCTTTCATCATCACGACCGAGTATGTGTCGGTTCCCGATGTGGTGCGCACTATTAAGTTGGGAGCGATAGACTACCTTCCCAAGCCGGTACGCAAGGAACATCTGCTGGAACTGGCAGAAGATGTGTTCCGCCCCATGGTTACGGTACGGAAACAGGAAAAGGTACTGTTTCACCGTACAAGTCCGAAGATCCTACAAGTGGAGAAACTTGCCAGACTGGTAGCTCCATCGGAAATGTCGGTGATGGTACTTGGTGCCAACGGTACAGGGAAGGAGTCGGTGGCACAGAGCATCCATCTGGGCAGCGAACGCCGGGAGATGCCTTTCGTGGCGGTGAACTGCGGGGCACTGCCACGTGAACTGGCCGCCTCGTTGTTCTTCGGTCACGAGAAAGGGGCATTTACCGGTGCCGACACCGCCAAGACCGGATATTTCGACATGGCGAAAGGCGGAACTCTGTTTCTGGACGAGATAGGTACAATGTCCTATGAGATTCAGTCCATGCTGCTGCGCGTGTTACAGGAGAATACCTATACTCCGATAGGCAGTGACAAGGAACGGGTAGCGGACGTGCGTATCGTTACCGCCACAAATGAGAATTTGCAACTGGCCATCAAGGAAGGGCGGTTCAGGGAAGACCTTTACCACCGCCTTTGCGAATTCGAGATACGTCAGCCTTCATTGGCGGAATGTCCGGAAGACATCATCCCTTTGGCTGAGTTTTTCCGTGAACGCCATTCGAAAGAACTGAAAAGGGAAACACAAGGCTTTACGGAAGATGCCAAGCGCAGGATGCTTACCTATTCATGGCCGGGCAATGTCCGGGACTTACAGAACCGGATCAAACGTGCTGTATTGATTGCGGAGACTCCGATGCTGGATATGGAAGGATTGGATATTGAGATCCGCCAAAGTGGAGATACGCACTCCCCGGCAATTCAGCCGTTGAAGGATGAGTCATTGGAGAAAATAAATATTATCAATGCTCTTAAAACTTGCAACGGACACCGGGAACAGGCTGCCGCACTGCTGAACATCAACCCAGCAACACTGTACCGGAAGATGAAGAAATACGGGGTGAAATAAAAATGAGCCTGCCGTTAGTGCAAATCTCACTGAATATGTGTACATTTGCAAACAAATAGAGAAAAATCGACATATTGTCTCTAAGACAATTGCTGACTGTATATGACATAAGACCGCAAGGTGTTTCTAATGGGAATCTGGAAAATTAACATTGAAAGGAACTATTGCGTGATTGCTTATGCTATGCCTACGCATAGCGTGCATTCACCTATTCCTTTCAAAGGCATTCCAGAGCCTCCATTAGAAGTAGCGTGTTTGCACGCTTCTTTTTTTGACGGCTTACGGTCCGGGATCAAAACAGAATTTATGCCAAAAGTCCAAGCTGTAACGGCGATGACACTGGACGGCTTCCTGCCGGAAACCGACAACGTGCTGATGCGATGGGTAATGAACCACAGGAAAGGTTTTGCCCGTTGGCGGGAGCGTTGTGATGCCCGGATTTTACCCTATTACATACTAGACCTTCTTTGTGAAAAAGACACTAAAGGCGATTCCTTTATCTACCTAGCAGAAGTTTCTGATGCAGAAACATTGGATCTCCTGCGTGGCCTCTTCCATTACAATCTTGTGGAAGAACTTATTATCTACCTTTTTCCTTATTCCGCCGGCAAAGGGAATTCCATACAGGCCATCTTTCCCGTCCGGCAATGGCAGTTACACAAGGCCGTTGTCCTGCCTGGTGGCATCTGCCGTCTGATTTATCGTAATCCTTGCAGGATGTAACTTGCAGATTGCGAGAATCCTTGCATCCTGCAAGGTTAATTTCCCATCAAATATTTCTCCTTTATTTTTTATTATACTGTATTTCAACGGAATAGCTATGTCATTTCGTGAAATACAGAGCCATTGGCACGCCGTTAGCCCTATATCATAATATAACCTGTTGCGCGACAAGGTGTAACCAGTCAATTATTTACACTTTAAAGACAGACCGTATTATGATACAGACAGACCGTGAGACCTTCCAGATGATGCTTCATCAGATTATGGAAAGGTTCGACAGGATTGAAGACAGGCTGAGCCGTATGAACCGCCAGACCTCCGCGCTTGACGGAGACAAGCTGCTGGACAACCAGGACATGTGCGAGCTGCTCGGCATTACCAAACGCACTCTCGCGCGGTACCGCCAGAAGAAACTCGTGACCTATTACATGATAGACGGGCGTACCTATTACAAGTCCTCCGAGGTCGAGGCGTTCCTCAACCAAAAGGGCAGGCGTTTGCCGGCGAGACTGAAAAAACAGATGGAAAATTAATATAAATGAAAGAATATGGAACTTGTATGTATTGACAAACAGACTTTTGAAGAACTGCGTGTCCGTTTTTGCGAATTTGAGGACCGGGTGACACGCCTGTGCCGTCCGGTCGAGGATCTCGGCCTGAAAAACTGGCTGGACAACCAGGAGGTGTGCGACGTACTCCGCATCAACAAAAAGACCCTTCAGGCGTATCGTGCCAAAGGTCTCCTTCCTTTCAGTCGCATCAAGAACAAGCTTTTCTACAAACCGGAAGATATACGGAGATTATTGGAATTGAGTTACCACCCTTTAATAAAGAGCAAATTATGAGCTATCATTTTATAGACAAGAAAGACCCACGCATTGACGTGATGTTCCAGGGACTGGAGAAAATGGAGAGGATGCTTTCAGTAATGGAGGATGTACCGAGATCACTCTTCAACGGTGAACGTTTCCTTACGGACGAGGAACTTTCCAAAGTCCTGCGGGTAAGCAGGCGTACATTGCAGGAATACCGTACATTCGGTGTAATCCCTTACTATCTGGTGCAAGGGAAGGCACTCTATAAAGAGTCCGATATCATGAAAATACTGGACGATGCCTACAAACGGTGCCGGGAGGAACAGCGCTGGGTATAGTACTGCTTCTTTAATCAAGCACGGAGAAACTGCCTGCTGTCAGCCGGGCAGTTTCTCCGTTTTCCATTTCATACAGCCGGTGATTTTATTTTCCGCTTTTTCCTGACGGTGAAATCCTCCTCGCAAAGGTCTATCCTGTTTCCGAAACCTGTGGACCTCAACCGTTTCATGTCCTCGTCCACTTTCGTGTCCGTAACCTGCGCGTAAATCTGCGTGGTGGAAATAGAGGTATGTCCCATCATCCGGCTTACCGTCTCTATCGGAACGCCGAGCGAAAGGGTGATGTGGGTACCGAAATTATGCCGGGCCTGGTGAAAGGTCAAATCAAAACCATATACCTGCCCCAATTCCCTAGTCAACAGGATAAAATACCCGCGGGCATAAATATTGAACACCTTGTCTCCGCTTCTTTGGCCGCGGTATTTCTCTATGATTTGAAGAGGAATATCCAGCAGACGGACAGAAGAGAGCGTATCGCTCTTTTTCCGGTGGATATGAATCCACCATGAACCGTCTTCAGATTGAGTAATATCATTTACCCTCAATTTTTTCAAATCCGTATAGGCAAGTCCGGTAAAAGTAGAGAAGATGAACATATCCCTTACAAACTGAAGCTGTGGCTTCTCGACAGGTGTTGTAAGCAGTGTCTTCAGGTCTTCCAGCTTCAGATGACGACTTTTCCGTTTGGGCAGTTCAGGATGAAGGCGACAATACGGATCACGGCGGATTGTTCCCTGGCTGACAGCCCGCATGGTCATCTTCTTCAGCCTGTAAAGATGTTCATGCACGCTCTTCGGGCTTAAATTCCTGTCCGTCCTGAGAAAAAGTTCAAAGTCATCGTAGAACACACGGTCAAGACTGCG
>ENA-OOVX01000154-OOVX01000154.1-human-gut-metagenome-genome-assembly--contig:-NODE-154-length-20020-cov-7.164838_pt1 | contig 20020 bp, 13 predicted proteins | sample MGYA00241401_ERZ501309 | MGnify/ENA primary metagenome ERZ501309 (study PRJEB25962, sample SAMEA2042282) | human gut metagenome | biome: human gut; feature: human-associated habitat; material: faeces... | reverse complement strand
CATCCATATTGGATAGAGAGATAAAAGACGCTTATCAACTTGGTTATAGTATTGCGTATCTATCATATTTTCACGCTATTGGCATTTTCTATTTTATACAGGCTTATGTCTCTTTAATAAAAGTAAGAATAGCAGAGATGATTGATATCCAAACCAGTTTAGAGGAACTTTATCAGCTAAGAGGGCTTTTTATTAGTGGATGTAATTATGTAACCACAGATTCCAAGACCCCAATAACGGATGATATTGTGGACTATTTCTTGCAGAAGATGAAATCAAAGATAAATGAGTTGCCGGATCAAATGCAAAAAGCACTGCGTAATTTGACTGAAGGAACAGTAGAACAACTTATAATTATAGACAGATTGCCTTATCCAGATAAAAGTTGTACATACGAACTTCGTGCTATATTTGCATCTGAAGATGCCAATGCTCTTTTTGATGCTATCTGCAAACTAAGCAATAAAAGTAAAAATACTTTTACGCAATTTCTTGCTTATCATTATAATTTTGACTATGACCTACAAGATGTGGGAGACAGATATAAGGCAGATGTTCCTTGTTTACTCAAGTTGAAAGATTTGGTCGGTAATGAAATCAGTATATCAAAAGGGGTGGATAAACTTGCCTTCATAAGGTTAAAAGATGCCTTGATTGAAGCTATTAGGAGGTGTGAAGGCAAAAATGATACATTGCCACCAATGTAGAAGCTAAAAATGGCATATCGCAAAAAACGGATATGCGATGAAAGAATATTATCTCTATTTGACTAAAAACAGAAGATATTAATAGCTATAAATGAGAATGGGTGGCGGCGGGGAATCGGGAGGTTATAAAGGGAGAAAGGATGCCATAAAAGAGTAGAGCCGTCGGCAGACCGGAGCGCAAAAAAATCCCTCTGCCCGGTCATCGCGACCATGCAGAGGGAACGGTTAAATTATGATTATGTCAAGCAGCTTCGGCAATAGCTTCGTGTTTGGCAGCCTGTGGTTGTTCGGCCTCTTTCAGACTTTCATCAATCCTGTGCTGGAGTTCCTTGCATTCCTGTTTGAGCCTTGACAGCTCATCAGTCTTGCTCCACTGGCGACAAACGATTTTCTGCAATGTAGGAATTTCGCTTTCTATCCGCTCTACCGCCTTTTGTTGCTTCTCGATAAGAGAGGGCAATTTGCTTAATGCTCCATGCGGATATTGCGCCGACTCAACGAAACCAAGCGGCAGCGCACCGCTTAGGCCGCATCGGTATTTCAACCCACTTATACCCTCTACAAAGAATGTATTGCGGTCAAACGTACCGTCCATATTATACTCGCTATGCACCAACAAGTTCAGTCCTGCATACGTGCCAACTGTGCCATACGCTCCGTTGCGGTAGGTCTTGGCTATATGGTGCAACTCCCGACCAACTTCCTCGGTACTGGCTTGCGGTAAGTTTAAAAGCAGGGTTGCCTTTGCCCCATTATACGAGTTGATGTATTCCAAATCCCTCTTGAAATCGGCCTCAGTACGCTTTGCCTTTTCGATTTCTCCCTGGCCGGCAGCTATTTTACGCTCGGCACGGATGCGTTCTTTCTTGAAAATAGCCTGTTCCTTTTCAAGCTGCATAATCTTGTTGTCGAGCTTCGTCTTGTTCAGCAAGTCGTTATTGCCTGACAGAATAGCCACGAACTCGGCGAAGTTCATACCGCTGTCCTCATCCATGCCTCCCTCGTCAATACGGCGCACGGCGATTGTGCCGTTGTTAATTTGATTGATAAACATCTGCTTGTTTTTCAACAGATTGAACTTGTAGGCGTCGAGGGTCTTTTCCGTACCATAAATTACGATATCCACCACATTGCCACCCCACAGCTTTACGGTGTTGCCTTTGCGTACTGCTCTGCCATTGCGTTGCTCCATGTCAGCAGGTCGATCGGGTAGGTCAAGGGCATTACTGCCCTCTTCCCCCCTCAGAACCGTACGTGAGAGTTTCCCCTCATACGGCTCAAGCTTTTCAAAGTCTCTGTTCGTGTGCAGAGACCGGCTCATCCTACTTCTTGTTTCCATTGTTTTTTACGGGATAATTTGAAACATTCATCATGAACCAACATATTGCATTTCCGTCCGTCTTGTACGGTCGGCATTACATTCCATGCCTTATGCGTGTCAATCGGTTCACCACATATCGGACATTTCCGACCTTGCTTTTCCCATAGGTAAAGCAGGGATTTACGTCCTTTCAGCGTCACAAGCATCTTTGACTTCATTCTTTTATTGAAGTACAGGCGGCAGTCTGCGTCAAACGGATTCATGTCCCCCTTTATCTGCGTATATTGCAGAAAAGGAAACGAAGATGCCAGTTTCAACAAGGTAAGTTGGTCTTCTTTGCCGTTTGATTTCTTGAACTTAGCCGCAAAAGTCCAGCTGTTCCCTTGGATATTGTGCCAATAGCGGTCTTTTATCCACCGTTTCCCTTTCTTGGAATGACGGCGTTTAGCCCATTGCCACAAGGCGAGAAATATCTGATGGTCGATTCTGTGAAAAGAATCACGTGTCGCCCCATGCTGATAATATGCTCCCCATCCTCGAATTTTAGCATTCAACATCCTGATTAATGATTCCTGCTTGCAACCCTTATGACCTTTTGTCACCTTACGGATATTCTCCATAAAGCGTTTTTCGGCTTTCTTGGTCGGCTTGGTCAATATTTCATTGCCGAATTTGCGGATGTTGAAACCGAGAAAATCGAAACCGTCACGGATATTGGTTATCACCGTCTTTTCTTCTGATAAGGTCAGACCTCTTTCAGACATAAAGTCGGCTACCAATGGCTTGATTTCCTTTTCAAGTGTTTCACGGTTCTCGCAGGTAATTATAAAGTCATCAGCGTAACGGACAAGATTCACCATTGGCGAATATAACTTACCTTTGATTCTAACTCGTTTATATTTCTCTGCAAGGACTTTCTGCAATCCGTCCAATGTCATATTGGCAAGCGTGGGAGAGATAATGCCACCTTGTGGCGTTCCCTCCTCTGTCGGGAACATCTGTTTGTTGAAGATATAGCCGCATTTCAACCATTTTCGGAGTATTGCCTTGTCCATAGGGATGTTGGCAAGCAGCCATTCATGGCTGATGTGGTCGAAGCACCCCTTTATGTCACCCTCCAGAATCCATTCGGGAGAATAGCCTTTTCGGAGAATGTTATGGCATTGCATTACCGCGTCCATACAGCGGCGTTCCTTGCGGAAACCGTATGAACGTGAGTCGGCTGTTGTTTCCGACACTGGTTCTAATGCCATAAGGTAGAGTGCTTGCATGGCTCTGTCTTTCATTGTCGGTATTCCCAACGGTCGCAGTTTGCCATTACTCTTTTTGATGTGGACTCTTCTCAATGGCTTCGGTTGGTAGCCTCTGCGTTTGAGTTCGCTTATCGCTTGTGTTTTTGCTTCGGGTTTCTCCCATGTTTCCATGTCCACTCCGGGGGTGTTGCCACCTCCGTTAGAAGTAACTCTCTTTACGGCTAAGGCTTTTGCGTAAAAAGAGTGGGTCAGCGTCCACTGCAAGGCTTTCACCTTGTTGTATCTGCCTTCCTTCTGAGCCTTTACAATTCGTGCTTGTAGCTTTCTGACAGCCAACTCCGCTTTAGTCCAGTCTATTCTGTCCCAAAGTGTTTGCTGATTGTCAGCAGGCGCACACGATGTCTTGTTTTCGTTCATTTGCTTTCCTCCTTTTGAAAGTTCTAAAAGTTAATTGTAAAGAATCACCATTTGACAACATTCGGTTTGATTGCCTACCTAATGTCGTCACAGAAGTCTGCCCACTTTCGTGTCGGATGATGTCGCCCACATCAGCCCGTGATGTCGGTTCAATCCGTATCCGCTCCATTACAGAACGGCATTCGCTTTTTCTGTTATCTTATACCTGCACACCATTCGGCTTTCATTGCTGTCAGCTTACCTGTCATTTTTACATGACAGGAGATATACAGGCTTACCATGTTCCACATAGATAACTAACGGATAGGTTAGGTTCTGTCTCATCCTCCGGCGGTGCTTATATCCGTGTAATCCTACCATGGAGAGGATTAACCGACCGCTTCCCTTTTGGGTAGAGTGTGCCAGTATCTTACACTCTTTCGTGACATTACGAAGTTTACTAACAGTTCGCTTGCGCTAACCATACTATCCAGCCTCGCCACTCTACGGTATGATACTAACCGTACTTGACTTCCCCTCACGGTTCTGTCTTGTCTTGCGAAAGTGTACTTCGTCCCGACCGCTTAATACAACATTAAGGTGCATCGGTCGGTAGGCTACCGCTGACGGAACAGCGGGTTAAAGCTGATACCCGTAAGTATCATTCCAACAATTATCTATGCGACTTCATGTCGCACCCAAGGTATCTCCAGATGATGCACCGCCACGGCCCTTTCCTGTGCGTTCACTCCCGTTCCCAACATCGAGGTAGAGCCGAACAACACCCGTACCCTGCCACTGTTCATGTCCGCAAAGAGTTTCTTTCTCGCCCGTTCGGTCTTGGCGCACTGGATAAACTGGATTTCATCGGCAGGAATCCCCATAGCCACCAGTTTGTCCTTGATGTCGCTGTAGATGTTCCACTCGTTCGGCTTGTAGGTGGAAAGGTCGCTGAAGACGAACTGTGTACCCCGGTTGGCGGTCGAACGCACGTAGTAGTCGTAGATTGTCCGTGCGCAGATAGAAGCCTTGTTGTTCCCGTCGTCGCCGAACTTGTCGCCCAACAAGCGCATATCGAGGGACATCTTGCGTGCCACGTTGGTAGCGACAAGCATTTTTGCCTTGTCGAGATTGTCCGGTTGCGGAATATCCAACCCCAAATCTTCCCATTGTCCGCTGTGTGCAAAGGCGACGAGCCGCCCGATCATTTCCTCTTGTTGGATAGTGGGCGCACTGGAAAGGAAACGCACGTTTTTGTCCGGCACGTCGAGGTTTATCATGTCGGCGGTACGATAGTCGGTAATCTCCCGCAGGAACATCGCCAGTTCCGGCACTTTGATATAAGTACGGAAACGCTCTTTGCGCTTTATCGTACCCGTTACGTTCAGCTCGTAATCAGCGGTCTTTTTCGTGAAGATAGCCGCCCAAGCGTCGAAACAGCTTACTTGTTGCCGTTTGAGTTCCCTCGGACGCAGGTATTTGAACATCACGTACAGTTCGGTCAGCGCATTTACGACCACCGTACCGGAAAGGAACGTAGCCCCCAAGTCCTTTCCCGTGCGGCGTTGAATGTCCCGAATGGCAAACAAAAGGTTCATCGCCCTTTGCGAGCCTTGTGCGTTGCCGATACCCGCTACTCTCGTGTGGCGTGTCTGGAACATCAGATTTTTATAGCAGTGGCATTCGTCCACAAATATGTGGTCTATGCCCATCAAGCGGAAATCGACGGTATCGTCTTTCCGGCGGTCTATCTTCATCTGCAGTTCGGCGAGCTTGGCTTTAAGGTTCTGTTTCCGGGTTTCCAGTCCTTTCTGCATTCTGCCGCTCCGGTAGCGCATGGTGGACTGTTCCAACACTTCGAGGCTGCGCTCCACGTCGGCCAGTTCTTCCGAGAATATGTCGTACATGGTTTCTTCGGACTGCGGAATCTTGCTGAACTGGTCGTGTGTCAAGATAATACAATCCCAGTTATTGTTCTTGATCTTTGAAAATACCTCTTTGCGGTTGGCAGGGGTGAAATCTTCCTTGCCCGGATAGAGCACCTTGGCTGCGGGATATGCCTTGCGGAACGTGTCGGCAATCTCGTGCACGTTGGCTTTCAGTCCGATAATGAGAGGCTTCTGAACCATTCCGAGACGTTTCAACTCATAAGCGGCCACGCACATAATCATCGTCTTGCCCGTGCCGACCTCGTGCCAACAGATACCGCCGCCGTTCTGCTTTATCATCCAAATGGCGTCCTTTTGCGACGGATAGAGGCTGTCGTAGGAGAACTGCTCGAAAGAGAGGCCGGGGAATGTCTGCGCCGAGCCGTCGTAGTGCGGACGCACGTAACAGTTGAAACGCTCGTTGTATGTCCTTACCAGTTCGTCCCGGACTTCCAAAGGCTCGTTGTCGAGCCACTGGTTGAAACGTTCTCTGATTTCCTGTATCTTGGCGGCGGCTTCCTGTATGGCTTCCTCGTCCGGTACTCGTACCTTGCTGCCATCCCGGTATTCCTCTCTCGTTATTTCGGGAACGGTATCGTGCAGGGCGTGTACAAACAAGTCCTCGCCGTTGTAGCTGCGCACGGAATAGGTATTGTATGCCACAGGCGAATATCCCTGCAGCCGAATCAAGTAAGTGTCGTTCACGTCGAAATACATCACGTTCGCACCCACTCCGAAGAGTTCGGAAGCAAAATCGGCGTACAGTTTCGTATCTATCCACCGCTCGCCCATGTTGATGTCGAGTTCTTCATAGGGTATCGGTTCGGGTATGGCGTTCTCCAGTGCCTTTGCAGACGCTTCGACCCATTCTTTCTCCTTTCCGGTGAGGTCAGGGAGAAATGAAAGTGTCTCTTGCTGCTTGGCTATGACATTTCCGGCAAGGAACTTCCCTTTGTGCTCCCATTCTCCGGCTGCCGGATTGTAGAAGATTTCCCCTTGCAGGGCTTCGATGATTTCTTCTTCGTCCTTGCCTGTGGCTTGTGCCATGTAGTCCATATCGACCTTGCCGTAAAAGTTCAGACTGCTTGCCAGAGCTTCTATTGGTGTGAGCGTTTCCGTGTCGTTTATCTTTTTGAAAGCAACGGGTTCACGCATGATGTCGGCTTTGAAGATGTCCCTGCCGACCTGCATTTCTATCGTGAACACCTCCGTACCGAGACTGTCGAGCATGATAAACTCCTTGTTGTCGTTATCGTGGAAGAATCCCCATTTGGCAACAAAGGCGTCATATAGGGCATTGAGTTGTTTACGGAACTCCGGGTACTCCTTTTGTTCTTCCCGTTCCCTGCCGGACAGCTCGAAATACGCCTTGCGTATGGGGAAATAGTCGGCGGCCCTGTCCGTGTTTACCTTGCCATCGTCCACCGGCACGAAATCGACGGCTGTCTCCGTGTAACGGCTCGACTTGCGGAACCGGAGCGTACCTACCTGCCCCTCGAAAACGACCATTGCGCCGTTCTTCATCCATGTTTCCATGTCCTCTGTGTAGGCACGTATGCCTTTGGCTGTCTGCGGCTCGCCGAAAAGAGACATCTGTACGGGGGCGTTGTCTTGGCCGTGACCGCCGAAAAGAGCCTTGCGAAAATAGCGGTCGAAATCGTATTTGAGCAGTGCGGAAAGGTATTGGGACATGGCGTTTTCATCGCCTAACCACTGGTATTTGCGAACGTACTTTCCGAACTGGTTCAGCGCAATGCGACTGTCCGTGGCAAGGGCGGTCTTGGGGAGGGTAAAGATTTTATTCGCATAGTCGGTCATTGTTCCTGCCGTGTCGGCCTTTTCCTTGGAGACCTGCAAAAACATCTTCTCCCGTAACGAGAGGGTCGCCTTGCGGCTGTGTTTCTGGAATATCAAGAGGTCGCTCCCTACCTCTATGCCACTTGTCTGCATGAAAAGGGTATCGGGCAGCCGTAGGGCCGTTATGAGGTCGGCATGGTTGACGAGGTACTCGCGCACGAACTTGTTGCCCGGTGTGTCGGCAATTCCTCTCGGCGCAACGAACGCCAGTAGGCCGCCCTCGTTCAACAGCTCCATTGCCTTGACAAAAAAGTAGTTGTGTATGGTCTTGGCTGACTGTTCGTACATGCCGCCTTTCTTCCACATTTCCGCATCGAATACCCGGAAATTGCCGAACGGGATATTCGAGGCGATAACATCGAAGCTCCCATGCTCCAGATGCTGGTCGGCTATCGTCTCGAAACCTGCCGTTACCGTGGTTGTCTTATCATGCAGAAGCGACAGGATAAGTCCCGTAAGGCAATCTTTTTCAAAGGCGTAACCGCGAGTGTCGGGCATGGCGACGGGCAGAAAACCGCCGATTCCCGCACTGGGTTCGAGAAAGGTGCGCATTTGCAGGCCGTTATCCATGAATGTGGCGTGTATCTGCCGGGCTACTGCGTCTATGAGGAATTTCGGCGTGTAAAAAGCGGTCAGGACGGAGGATTTTATACTGTCGATGACGGCTTGCCGCATGGCATCGTCATAATAAGGATATGCTTCTATCAGGTCTTGCAACCTGTGGATATGCTCGGCCACATCATTGCTGACGGTGTGTTCCGTTCCTATGCTCAACACGTCTTTAATACCCCCGAAACCGGAATATCGGGATAATACCTCTTTCTCTTGGTCGGTGGCCTGTCGGTCGTCGATACGGATTTTCATTGCCGTTGCAATGGCTTCCACGTTTGCCACCAGTGATTTCAATTTGTTGTAACTCATAATTTAACCTTGTTTTTGTTTCCCTCTGTTCGGCCTGTTTGCGACCGCAGGGATTATTTTTCTGCCCTTTGAAGGTGGCAGGGACAATCGAACAAGGCTGAAGCGAAAAAATACGCTCGACAACGGAGAGGAAGATTTTTACGCCTCACTCGCGGCGTAGCCGGCATTGGCAGGATTGGAACTGCCGGATACCTTTGCGGAAAAATAATACCCCGCAGGTCGCTGCAAGGCTGGGCACGGAAACCGACAGCTAAAAGAGGGAGGTATGAGAATGGGTACAAGGGCAACAGGACGAAACGGGCATAGAAAAGGAGAAAATCATCGTATAACAGGGCATCGTGCCGTCGGCAGACCGAAATACAAAACCCGTATCGAGCCTTACCCGATACGGATTATAGTTTCATTGTACAATCAGTCGATGTCGTAACCTATCATGTATTCATCGTTGATAAGCAAGTAATAGTAACCGTTCAGACAGCCGCGATATTCCTTGCTAAAACCAGCCATCACATCGCCGTTTTCTCGCGGCTCGCACCATAGCGTACCGTCATATCCGCGAAAGTCGAAACGCACGGTAGAAAACTGTTTACCCTGTTTCACGGCTTCCCTGAAAAGGTGCATATCCACACTACCGCAATATTTTTCGATTGTGGAAAGCCGGATACACTGGCCGTCTATGCGTGTGCCGGTCGTAATGCGGTTCTCGTAAAGGGATTTTTCCAAATCGGCATTGGCGATTTTACGCAGCCAGTCATTCGCGTGTGTAGCGAGCTGGGCAAGTTTCTGGTATTTTAAAATCATTTTCCTGTCCGTGTCCACTGCCTGCCTCCTGCTCTTGGGACGGGTAATATATCTCCTCGATACTTGCCCAGTTCGTAAAAATATAGCCTCTTTTCCGTTTCCCCGGTGCGACAATGCCGATGACATTTTCGTTACGGTTGATAAACAAACGCCTGCGTTTCCCCTCAATCTTTACATACAATGACGTAGGGTTTTGTTCGTTGCGGAGATAGGCTTCCGCCGGGTGAATAGTAAATGCTTCCATATCTGCAAATCATTAAGTTCTGTTTTTCTCGTTGTTGAATTTTCGGGGCTTGCGGTTCAGGGCTTCGGGATTTCGCCCGTTCTTTGCAGTACCCCGTCCCGATAGAACTCGATAATACCGGGCTTGAAGCCCATCTCGCCGAGGGCTACATACTTGATATAATCCCGGTATTTTTCGCCGGAAAAGTTCTTGCCGCATAAGTTGTTGAAGAACATCGGGATAGAAAACCCGTCCTCGCTCGACAGCACCACTTTGCCGTCCTGTCTGATTTCATCTGTCATACTCGTTTTGTTTTTAAGAGTTCGTTAAACATTGAAAGCCGTTTTTTTCTTTCCCTGCTTTCGCCTTGCGGTGCAGGTCTGTTTTTCGACTTTTTAAGGCAGAGAGAGGATAAAGCATCGGCATAATGAGTGTAGATACTAATTGAAAAGTGCGCTGTATTCTAATTGAAAAGAGCTCCATCCATAACTTGTTACAAAATTACTATAAGTTTAAAATATTCATTTATCTTGTCTCATTTTTTGTGTTTCCTTAAGCCTATAAGACAGTCCGGTCATATTAACCAGATAAGCTTTATGTGTAAGCCTGTCAACCATTGCCGCCACAAGCACCTTGTCCTTTATGATTTCATTCCATCTGTTAAAAGCCAAATTAGTAGTAATGATTGTAGCCTTTTTTCCGGCTCTTAACGACAGGTGGTTAAAAAGCAGTTCTCCTCCTTCCTTGTCACAACTGACATATCCGAACTCATCACAGATGACCAGATCGTATTTTTCAAACCTTAATTGTAGCGTCCTCAGTGTCTTTGCTGATTTAGCCTCCCTTATCTGGGTAAGCAGGACCGGCACTGAAGTAAACAATACGGTAAAGTCCTGTTGGCAGGCCTTTATTCCCAAAGCCGTAGCAATATGCGTCTTTCCCGTTCCCGGATTTCCATACAGGACCAGGTTTCTTCCCTGTCTGATGAAGTCCAGTGTCTCCAATTCAGGTAATATTACCTGTGCCTCTTTGGGCATGTCTTCCATAACAAGCTCATGCAGATACTTCATTTGTGGAAATCCCGCAGATCTTATCCTTGATCTTCTTCTACACTCCCTTCTCCTGGCGCTTTCCTTTCCAAGCAATTCCGTCAAGAACTGCAGATGGTTCCAGTTTTCTTCAGCTGCCAATGAAAGGGTGCATTCCAGTTCCTCTTTAAAGGCCAGAAGCTTCAGTTCTGCAGCATAGTCATAAATGGTTTCTTTTTCTGATTTCATATATTATAAACTTAAATGGTTGGTATTATATCATGCACTTCATTGTATCCTGTCATGAGCGCCGTGATGCCTTCAAGCATATCCACAGCTTCTCTTTCTATATTCTCCTGTTGTGCCGGGAGAACAGGCGGTTCCATGGTTTCTTCTGTCTCTCCCTGTACGCTACCATGCAGCATGGCCTTTACCTGGTCCGGAGATATCTTTCTGACACCACGTCCGGTCAGCTCCTTGCATGCCGTGACAATGTCCGTTCCGGAAAATCCATTTTTTCGGGCATAGTCCAGCAACAGAACAAACGTCCTGTTGTCCTCCTTGAAATGGATGTCATACAGCCTTCTCAGTTCTTCCGGTGCTCTTTGCCAAACCACAGAGTGGGGCAATGCCCCCGGTTTACGGGAAAGTGTACGCAAATAGTGCTCCAGCTTGATGCACCAGTCTCCACCGCAATAACTGCGTTGATGAGAGGCCACTTTCTCCTTCCCGTACAGGATGACGATTTTTTCACTATAAACCTTGACATGTACTTTTTCTCCCACAAGAGAATCAGGTACGGAATAATGAACATTTTTCATGCTGATAGTTGACCATTTATCCACAATGTACTCATAGACCTCAAAACAGCCCAGATTACCGGGAAAAGGCTTCAGCGATGACAGGTCAGCTTCCAGACGTGATGTTTTCTCCGCTGTTGAAAGACTGCCTTGCTCGTTGTTGACCTGCATACATACCCGGTTTAAATGCTCCTGGGCAGAATGTATATCACCAAAATGGTCTGTCAGGCAGAAAGCTTTCCTTCTGACATATTCCACGCTGCGCTCCACATGTCCTTTCTCCCATCCGGCCCGTACATTACAGAAACGGTACTCAAAACAATAGAAACCGGACATCTTCATCAAAGCTTCTGTAGGTTTCTTATCACCACCGACAAAGCTCTTGACGGCTACACGCATATTGTCATAGACCATCATGGCGGGGACACCATGTATATCCCTGAAAAAGTTACGGTGGGATTCCATGAAGGCAAGCGTATTCTGATGCCTGAAAAGATAGGCGTATCTGCCATTGCTATGCCCGAAAGTGAATACGGCCAGATAAAACTTGGTTTTGACGCCGTCAATAAAAAGAAGAACTTCACCCCAGTCAAACTCGGCAATGCATCCAGGCTCATAGAACAACCGGATAAAGGCTTCGCTCTTTTTCTTCTCTTTGTATGACTCTATATTTTTTATATAACTGCATACTGTGGCGTAACTGATGGTGTATCCTTGAGATAACAGAAACTGGTGGATATCCTTTTTCAACATGCGCTGTTTGCGAAGTCCGGTAGCTATCTTAACGGCATTCTTCTTCAGGCAAAATCCTATCTTATCCTTAATCTCTTGTGTGAGCCGGCGAGGACGGCGTCTGGAACTGTCATACCTGGGCTGGATGGTAAGCAAATCACTCAAAGCCTCTTCTGGATTGTCCGTGCGGATGGCTGATTCGTACTTTGAAAGAATATTGTCAACGGTATGACGGCTGACATGAAGTTCACGAGAGATACGCCGTTTGCTATAACCGCATACTCTATACATGTGTATTATTGATTGTCTTTCTACCATAGTCTTCATTTTACCTTTGCATTTGGATTATACAAAGGTCATTATACTTATCCTATGGTGGCGCAATTTTCAACTGGAATATTGGCGCACTTTTCAATTAGTATCTACATGTATGGTTTGTATTTTTTATAAATCAGCAGACTGTGATTAAAAATGTTATGAAAATATCAGTTATTTATTTTGCATTACATTTTTAATCAAGGTCTTACATTACGATTATAGTTCTTTCGTGGAACTATTACAAATAAACGAATCAAAAAATTAAAATATGAAGCGCTTGATTTTATCTGCGGCTTGTACCCTAAGTTTAGCTAGTTGTGGAGGTCCTCCCACTGGACCTAACCAAAAGTTGGGAAATGAAAGTTCACAGACTGAAGTGAAATTACCAGCACCAAAAATCAAAGTATTTGTTGAAAATTCTGGTAGTATGGATGGCTATGTTAAGGGCGCAACAGACTTTGAAAATGCTGTTTATAGTTACTTATCTGATGTACAGCATGCAGATTTAGGAACTCGAATAGACTCATTAGCAACCAAGAATATATTGGTTCTGAATTACATAAATAGTGAAGTCTTACAGCAAAAACCAGATATCAGAGAGTTTATAGAGGCCTTGGAGCCTGCTGATTTTAAAATGAAAGGCGGTAAAAGAGGTACGTCTGACATGTCTAATATTCTTGATACAATTATATCTCAAACAGACGATGATGAAGTCTCTATTTTTGTCTCAGATTGCATTTTCTCGCCAGGGAAAAAATATAAGGCCAAAGATAATGCTGATGAGTATATTGTAGCACAACAGATAGGCATAAAGAATCATATCGTAGAGAAACTGGCTAAGAATCCTAATTTTTCCATTGTGGTTATGCGTTTAACATCTCAGTTTAATGGCATATATTACAATAAATTCGATGATAGACAGCCTATTAATAATGACCGACCTTTCTTTATGTGGTTGATGGGCGATAAAAGTTTCCTCAATACTATTCTCAAAAAAGTGGAACTAAATCAAATAAAAGGCAAAGGGGTGCAGAATATTTTTATGATTTCTAGACCTTTAACGGCTATACTGTACAATATCTCATTACCTCAGCCAGGTAATGGTAAATATGAAATAGCCAAATCTGAACAATATGCGATTAAAAACGCTAAAACAGACGGCAGAGGTGGCAATAGTCGTTTTCAGGTTGGAATATCCGTTAATTTCTCTAATATTCTACTTCCTGATGAGTATTTGATGAACCCAGACAATTATGTGGTTTCAAATAAAGCATATGGGCTTGAAATTACCAAATATTCAGGTCCTAGACAAGATTTATATACACACACAATCAAACTTAACTTGTTGCAACCTGTATTGAGCAAGGGAACTGTTAAAATATCACTTAAAAACACCTTGCCCCAATGGATTAATGACTGTACTGATGAGAGCGGATTGGATATCAACGCACCAGGTGCAATGGAAAAAACATATGGTTTGAGTTATCTACTTGGCGGCGTATATGATGCGTATGCATCTGATGGACAATATGGAAGTATAACAATTAATATTAAATAATATGGAAAACTTACTCGGACAGATTTATTGTTGGTTTCAGTCTTTTTATGGACAAGAGTTAAGTTATTATTTGTGGGGATATGATCCCGGAACAGAGGCCTACACTAATCCAAATATCTATAACTTGGTGGGATTAATCACATTAGTTGGTTCACTTGTTCTAGTAGTGGTTTTCTATTACATTATTAATCATCCGAGACTTTGCAAGTGGTGGAGCTGGTTGATTACGTTGGGCATTAATGCTGTAATAGCCTTGTTTGTTGGCTATGGCATTGTGATGTCTAAATATGTAAATGGATACATTCATGATACCTTAATGTATCAGAGGGACGCTGATGGTAATATTATTTCTATACTCATTGGCGAGTCTAATTGTTGGGGATTTGGTATTGCAAATATGTTCGTTGCAATGATTGCCTTCGTTCTTTTATGTTTTATGTTGAAATGGTGGAGTTCAAGCGCAAAGCATGTGCCTTTTTTGTAACTTTTTAATTAATGTTTAGTATGAACGGAAAATTATATATATTCGGTATAGGTGGCACAGGCTCTCGTGTCATTAAATCATTGGTTATGCTTGCCGCCTCAGGCGTAAAGATTGATGCCAGTGCAATTGTTCCAATCATTGTAGACCCAGATTTTGCAAATGCAGATGTTACAAGAACAATTGAGCAAATCAAGGCATATGTAGCAATTCGTAGCCAATTAGCATTTAATGATGCTACAAAAAATAGATTCTTTGAGGTCCCTATTGAAAATGTTGTGAATGATCATAGACTTGCCTTAAAGGATACTAAAAATAAGAAGTTTAGGGAATTTATTGAATTCAGCACTATGTCTAAGGAGAATAGAGCATTAGCATCTATGTTATTCTCTGAAGCAAATCTAGAGTCTGATATGGAAGTTGGATTCAAAGGAAATCCTAATATAGGAAGCGTCGTACTCAATCAGTTCACAGATTCTCAAGATTTTATAGATTTTGCAGATGCCTTCAAGCCTGGAGATAGAATTTTTATCATTAGTTCGATCTTCGGCGGAACAGGGGCAAGTGGATTCCCTTTACTACTGAAAAATCTCAGAGGATTAGATGCGAAGGTGTCTAATAACGATGCAATACAACATGCTCCAATAGGCGCTATTACCGTGCTGCCTTATTTTGCGGTTAAAACAGATGAGGAAAGCACAATTAACTCATCTACCTTTATAGGGAAAACTAAGGCTGCATTACAATATTATGAGCGCAATGTGAATGGCGACGAATCATCTGTGAATGTCCTTTATTATATTGGAGATGAAAGAACTAAACAATATGAGAATGAAGAAGGAGGAACAGAGCAACGTAACAACGCTCATATTGTTGAATTAGCAGCAGCAATGTCTATTGTAGACTTTGCAAGTATTCAGAATGATGATCCAATACTTGTTTGCGAAGAGAACTCGAACGGTAAAATTTATGCTCCGAATCCTGATTTTAGGGAGTTTGGTATTGAAAAGGATGTTCAAGAAGTTCTTTTCAGCAATCTCACTCAATCAACGAGGGACTATCTGTGTACACCTATGACACAGTTTGTGTTATTTGCTAAGTATGTGAATGAGCACTTGAGAGGCGCAACCTCTCTTCAATGGGCAAGAGATAATAAGTTTGATGATGCGTTCTTAAAATCCTCTTTCATTAATAATATTCAGAAATTCGTAAACTCTTACATTGAGTGGCTAGAAGAGATGTCTGATAATGATAGAGCATTTAAGCCATTTAAACTTTCTGTAAAATCTTCTGACTTGTATTCAATTGTAGATGGTGTAAAACCTGGATCTATTAAAGCTTTATGGGCATTCAATAAGTCAGGATATGATTTATTTGATGCGGCTCTTAATGAAGAGCACTCATCACTATCCAAGAACTTTACACTCCCACATAAGTTCACGGAGTTATTTTACAATGTTACAAAATTGTTAGTTGGTAAGAAATATAAGTTTTAAGTGATATGGCTAAGGTTTTAAGACTACATAAAGGAGCTGCCGACACAATCGGCAATTGGGACACTTCCGTAAAGATAGGAACTAAAGCGATTGACTCTATCGCAGATCCTATAGGTGCAAATGATAAGCATGAAATTACATCAATTCCTTCTCCTTTCGCTAGAATGGATTTGGTGAAGCGCGCTTTTAAGATTGTTGCGGAAGGTTCGCTTGAAGGCAAGACAGCATACCATAAACTAGTATCTGACTGTCTAGATGTTGGCCAAATTTTCTTCAATATAGAGAAGTATCGTGATAAGATAGAAATCATCGTGTGGGATAAGAAGAATTGTTTGGCAGAGCTTTCTGATTCTGATTACGAAGAGCACACTCGTTTGGGTAAAACTTACAAAACATATCTAGAACAGGATTGTGATGAGTACAATTTTGATCAGATGGATTGTATATATCTGCTTAATTATATAGACCCGTCGGCACCAGGCGTAATGAATATCATTGGTGCTACTTCTCCTGCAACCATTTTCTTTACTTCTGCGAATGATTTGCAATATGTTGGAAAGAAAATAAAGTTCGGTAATGATTGCCCATTTGACACGGAGTATAAACCTCTTTACAAAAGGGATTTTGAGTATATAAAATATTGGTGGGGACTAAAGAAGAGCAGAAAAGATTTTGCAAGAGTGTTCCCCGAGGTTGATTTATATCTTGAGAAATGTTTCAGAATGCTGACTGATGAGCAACGAAATGAATTGCGTCAGAATATTGTTGACGAAACATATTATCGAGGCAATTATGATGATATACCTGTTGTTCCTACAGCTCAACAGTATGTTATGGTACTTGATGAGAAACTTCGCAGGAAACGCACAGTAACAAATATTTCGAGTGGATTTGAGATGAAAGTATCAGATTCGCTTAGAAATGGCAATGTGCCTCTTGCTTTGCCAGTAGAAATGTATACAGAGCCCACACATTATGTTGTCGCCAAATGGGATAAGAATACGTACGTTCCATATTACGACGCAAGACCTATTGATGACCGCACTTTACCGGATGATGGTTCAAAGTATCCATATGTTACAGTTGGAGACTTCTTAGAAGATACAATCGTTAAGGTTCCTTATAAGTTTAATTCAGAGGCTTTCTTTAATGGAAATGATGAAAATCCAGATTCAAAGTTCAGCTACATACTTCCGTTAAAGAGAACATACTTTAACTACTTCACAACCAAAGATCTTACGGAAAAAGTATGTGGAAAAAATCGTATTGAAGTTGTTCGTTTGAATGGTGAGGCTGTAAAGGTAGTATTACGCATCCCGATAAAAGATGGCGGATATATCCAGTATGAACGAATCTATTATAAAGATGGTAAGGCTGAGGCAACCGCCAACAAGGGTGCCATTATTGAGAAAGAGTTTACTCTTGGATTGTATCCTAGCATTAAGTATGCAGATGGTGTCAAACCATACTACAAAGTTGCATTCTTAGATCGTGATTCAGTAGATAATCCAGACAGTGCATATTCGTTATCATTCTATGATTACTCAAACAAAGAAGTGTCTGTTGAAGGCGTAGTTAGAAGAAATAGGAATGCAGACAATTCAAGATTTGATACGAGTTACATTGACTACATTACTTATGCACTAGAGTCTGAATATCAGTATATAACCTTATCTAATGATAATGAGAGTGGTATTCATGGTGTTATTATACCTAAATTTACAGCTCGCAATGGAAGTCACAAATTCCGTTTTGCTATAGATTTCGGTACAACAAATACGCATATTGAATATAGTGTTGATGGTTCAACTTCTTCTAATCCTTTTGATATTACAGAGAAGGATATGCAGATTCAAAAGTTGCACATCACAGATGACTATATGATCAATGATGTGTTCAACTCAGACTTTATTCCGGCAACAATTGGCGGAGAGAGTTTGTATGGATATCCAATGCGTACGGTTATATCTGAGAGTAACAATACAAACTGGGATAAGGCTGTTTTAGCAATGGCAAATGTTAACATCCCTTATACTTATGAAAAGAGTTTGTCATTGCCGTACAATGTATTACATACAGACTTGAAATGGTCAACAAATACTGAAGATAAAAAGAGAGCTTCAAAATATATTGAAAGTATTTTGTTGATGCTAAGAACAAAGGTACTTCTTAATAATGGAGATTTAAGTAAAACAGAAATCGTATGGTTCTATCCTGCAAGTATGACACAGAACCGCTTTAATAAATTTAAAGCTGAATGGGAAAATACTTTTGCAACTTTATTTGGTGCTCCTATTTCAAATATTATTGCAGCGTCAGAATCTGTTGCGCCATATTATTATCATAAAGCCAAGAAAGGTGCAACCTCTACTGTTGTATCTGTCGATATAGGTGGTGGTACTACAGATGTTTTGATAGTTGACAAGGGCGAACCAAAATACCTAACATCTTTCCGTTTTGCAGCTAATACGATTTTTGGAGACGGATACTCATACGATTCTGATTCAAACGGTTTCGTAAATAAGTATAAAGATATAATCACGAATCAGTTAGAGACCAACAATTTAAGAGGCCTAAAGGCCGTATTGAAGTCTGTACTTGATAAACGTGTATCAACTGATGTTATTGCGTTCTTGTTCTCATTGGCATCCAATAAAGAGATCAAAAAGGAAAAGGTGGAAATCAATTTTGCAAAGATGCTTGCAGATGATAACAGAGGTAAATATGTTGTAATATTGTTCTATGTAGCAATAGTATATCATATTGCAAAATTGATGAAAGCTAAAGGCTTTGATATGCCTCGTCATATGACTTTCAGTGGTAATGGTTCAAAAGTGCTTAACATTTTGAGCACCAATGACGCAACGCTAGTAAGACTTACTAAAATCATATTTGAGGAAATCTATGCTCAGTCTTATTCAATAGATGGACTAGATATTATCCGTCCAGCAAATTCAAAAGAGTCTACTTGTAAGGGAGGTATCATTTTAACTCCATTCCAATCTCAGGATTATGGGGAAATTAAAGACATGAAAACAATCCTTATTGGTACAGATAATGAGAAATTTGCAGATGTACACATGACTTATAATGATGTGACAGAAGCGGATTTGGATTCTGTTGTAGACGTAATTAAGGAATATATAGAATTTACCTTCAAACTTGATAAGAAATTCTCATTCTATGACAATTTCGATGTAGATCGTTCTATTATGAATAAAGTCAAGGACTTATGTTATAGAGATATTAGAACATATCTTGAGAATGGTCTAGCAATCAAGAAGAGTGAGATAGCACAAGATGGTGCAGATGACAATTTGGAAGAAACATTATTCTTCTACCCGTTAGTTGGTATTATCAACGCTGTAGTACGTAACATTTATCAAATGTAAAACAAATGAAGAAGATTATAATTTTATTGTCAGTAATAACGCTTGCTAGTTGCTCATTATTGCCTAATAATGGTGAAAATGATAATGAGGCCATAAAGAAGGCTCAGCAAACTGCACAAGAAAATATTAGTCAATATACTGACCAGGAAATAGATCGTGCCAAGAAAGAAATCGACAATGCTGTAGCATCTGTGATTAATAGGGCAGACTCAACATTAACAAACCAATTCACTGCAGTTGAAAAGTCATTTAATGCAAAAGCAGAGGAAACAAAAAAGGAGTTGAGTGGAAAAATTTCAGGAATCGAGGATAATATAACGAAAGCTAAAGCAATTAGTTTTATAGGAATTGCTATTGGAATTTTGGGTATAGTTTTGGCGTTTTTTGCATATAGAAAAAGGCCTAGAACAAATGTAAATAAAGTAAAAGACATAATTACAGAGGAAATCAATACAAACGACTATATCCGTAATGAGATTCGCAGAATCGCAGGAGGACAAAGTTCGTCTTATCGACCGCAAACCAGTGCCCCGTCTCAGGCAACAATTGATCGAGCTATAGAAGCATATTTGGCAAGTAAAAAATTTAAGGATATTTTACAGCAATATATTGCATTAGCAACAGCTCCTACTCAAAGTGTGACAGAAAATATAAAGATGGAGCCGGCTACTACAGCTAAACCTGTATATCAAATTTATGCAAAAGAGTCTAATTCAATGATTCTTTCAAGCATTCAAGATACATATCAAAAAGGAAAGTCAATTTATAGACTTACTATGTCAGAAGCTAACGCATATACAGCCGAGGT
>ENA-OOVX01000139-OOVX01000139.1-human-gut-metagenome-genome-assembly--contig:-NODE-139-length-20702-cov-4.014288_pt1 | contig 20702 bp, 21 predicted proteins | sample MGYA00241401_ERZ501309 | MGnify/ENA primary metagenome ERZ501309 (study PRJEB25962, sample SAMEA2042282) | human gut metagenome | biome: human gut; feature: human-associated habitat; material: faeces... | reverse complement strand
CTAAGAATATTTTTGAGGACAAGGTAATTGTACCGCCAAATATCCAAATAGATAGTGTCATTTTTGACCTGTTTGCGAGTAATTGGTCTAAATTGTGAAAAATCCCGAAAATGACGTTTGTGAAACGCATTCTCGGGATTTTTTTGTATTTGTGAATGGGGGTCACTGCACAAAGTGCTGGAAACCGCGCCACGACAGGCACTTGGGATAATCTGTGTTATGTCTACTCCCTTTGGTTGAGGTGATCTTTTTGAATCTTTTAAGAAATTATAGCTGCTAATGCAGCACCAGTCCGTGTTGTAGTTTTACTGTGTATAGACACGATAAGCGCCTGTTTTACGCATGGGGTGCGTGCCTAAATAGTTGATACCTAGTAGATCACCAACACGCGCTATCACTTTATAAAACTGTTTCTCGGTGATATGGCGATCATGATGATCTATCGAGGGGAATAACCACTCAGAATTGATATTTTCTTGGACCAGCCAATCATGATATTACAACAAGTCTTGCTGAACAGGCTTTAAATATAACGTGTTTGCTTTACCGGTCTTTTTATCATGAATAAAGGCTGTATTTTTGACAGAGCCGTCTGGATTATAGACATCTGATTTTTTTAATGTCATGACATCACTCACACGTAGTAGCGTGGCCTTACCAACTTGAAAAACGGTGTAATTTCGGCGACCAGCACGGACACTATCGAGAAGTGTATCTTGTACCATTTTTAAGATGTCGGTGTCTTTGATGGGTAGGACAATTTGTTGCACCATGATTCATATATACCTTTCTGAAAATAATTAATTAAATTGTTTAATAATCTAAGGCAATGCGCAGAATATGCCCCTATAATCCACATATAACTACGTTGATTTCTGGACAACATAGTTATATACACAAAAAAGCTAGTCACAATCCAACAAAGGGGCGTGACTAGCTTTTTTTGTACATGTACTTAAAATTTTATGTTAAAAATTATACTATAGGTTAGGTTAACTGGATACTTACGGGTTATTTTTTATCATTCTAACTTGTGAAAAAGTCAAAAAAGACGTAAAACATAGTGTTTCTTGATGAGCTATGTTGTATTATTTAGCAATCATATTAGTCACACTTGCATTATTTTGTTATTAAGTTAGCACTAATTTAGTGCTATTATAAAAACAACCCTATTAATATTTAATTATAAAAATTTTAATAGAAATTTTATCTTTTGAGTTTATTTTGTTACACTTATTAAGTATCGAGTATACAGTATTAGGTAATCAGGGAGGCCACTATGACTAAAGATAGTACGAAAAAAGATAAGAATGAAGAAGAAGATATTTCATTCAGCCCTCAGAAAGAAGTTAAGGGTAAGCCAGAACCGGCAGATTATAAAAAAGCAGATTGATTTTGATTAATCGGCAAGCAACCCTTAAATGTTACGCTAATCTTAACTAAGATAAAAGCAGCTAAATTTGTAAAAATTTAGCTGCTTTTTTTGTCAATTTATCGGTTGACAATTAAGAATGATCAACGTTGGATATTAAAATATCTATCGATAGATAATAAACTAGGCGACTCTTACTTTATTTTCCCTTTTTAATGGTCTTAATGACTTGGTATAAACTTATTAAGAGTTGGAATAAAGTTAATAGGTTTAACACTTTATTTCTCGAAATTTTTTGCTTATTTATACTCATTCTTTAGCACCCTCTATACTTTGGATAAAATTAGAATTCTCGCGTAGATATAAGAAAGAAACTTAATTAAATTAGCCCCCCCGTAACATTGATAGATGTAGCTGTTATATAACTAGCCTCATCTGAAGCCAGAAAAACATATGCTCCGGCTACTTCAGAGGGTTGCCCGGCTCTACCTAGGGGAGTATCCTTACCAAACGTAGGTATATTTTCTGCTAATTGTCCCCCTGCCACTTGCAACGGTGTCCAAATAGGACCTGGAGCAACACTATTGACACGAATGCCTCGCTGAGCTAATTGTTTTGCTAACCCAAACGTTGTATTTTTAATTGCAGCCTTAGTCCCTGCATAATCAATTAAATATGCTGAAGGATCTTCTGCTTGAATAGAGTTAGTTGTTATGATGCTACTGCCGTTTGGCATATATTTTAATGCCTCCCTGACTAACCAAATTAAGCTGAAAACATTTGTAGTATAGGTATCTATCATCTGACCTGTAGATATAGTAGTGATATCTGTATTAGCTTGTTGCTTACCGGCTACTAATACTAAAGTATCTATCTTATTCATCGATAGTACAGTTTGTTTCACTAATTCTTTGATAAATGCTTCGTCTTTCAAATCTCCGGGAACTAGTTCTACTTTACGACCCAAAGATTCAATAATTCGTCTAACATCTTGTGCATCACTTTCTTCTTCTGGAAGATAATTTAATACAAGATCAGCGCCTTCATTCGCATATGCTATAGCTACCGCCCTACCAATGCCTGAATCAGCACCGGTTATTAAGACTTTCTTTCCCCTAAGTCGATTACATCCGGCATAAGTTGTGGATCCGTCATCTGGTTGTGGCGACATTTTACTTTGTAAACCCGGCTCAGGCTGATGCTGTTTAGGAAATTTAAAACCATCATCATGTTGCATTTTAGTCATTATTAACTATCCTCCATGATCGAATACGTGCATTCACCTGTTACTTGAATGTAGACTATTAATTCAAAAGATTCTATCAACTAGCTATATAGGTATAGGTTAGTAATTAAATTATAACACTTATAGAATATAAGCTTACACAAATGCCCAATATGGCCCATTTAATTCTAATTATGAAATATGAAGAGATGTCATGAGTTGTCAAATTAAATTGAAATTTTCGTATAGAGTGAGATGAAAAAATAACTGGATGTAATGGTATATATGTCAGTGTCAACAAGCTAAAATAAAAAAGGCGATAATTTAATATACCTGAGCTAAACCCCGTAAGTTGGAGTAAATTTAACTTACGGGGTTTTGTTATGTTTTCAAAAGAAGTACAACTTGAAGAAATAAGCATGTATCTAAAGGGCGTGCCACCTGATTAGATCCGGAGGAAGTTTGGAATCAAAGGTGCCCCACCATTCTTAACCGGCTAACCAACATTAAGATGCTTGGATCTGAAGGTTTGAATAATTCAAATCGAAGCAAGACAAACCATGCTTACTACTGTGAAATCAAGGTTATAAGATGGCGATCAGAACACCGCGCTTCTCTACCAGTAACGGCAAAGAAATTCCATTTGAGGAATGCTTCTCTAATATGGCAGTGAGAATGTGCTTTAGAGTCTGGTCGTCTAAAACCTGATAAACGAAGGCGGAAATGAACAACGAACAAGCCAGAACAAGACAAATTCAAGAAGCTAGAAGAGAATGAGCTACTTCGCATTAAGGTCTCCTATCTGGAAAAATTCGAGGCCTTAGTGCCAGAAAAGAAGAAATTACAAACCAAGACAAAGCGGTAGTAACCACTGTTCTAAGGCATAATTGAAGGGCAAGTTGAGGTTACTTCTTCAAGTGGCTGAGATGTCTAGCAGTAGTTATCACGATGTGTCCAAGCGTGCGTACAAGGAGTATCCACGTGAGTTAATCGACGTGATTACATCAATCCGTGGTGATAACTTGAGTATGGTTATCGTCGTGTCACACAAGAACTACGTCATCGTGGCTTCAATACCAACCATAAGGTTGTACTGAAAATCATGGAGATGAATGGAAATATCTGTACTGCCTTCAAACATGGCGCTGATGTGCAATTCTTACGCGGGCACTGTTAGTCACATATCACCAAATCGTGTTAGCCGTCGGTTCACGACGGACCGTCCATATCAAAATGTTTTCACTGACGTCACGGAAGTCTGCTTGGGATCAGGCACAATGGCAGAACGCGCTTAGATAACGCAATGGCCGAAACCATCTTGAAGGTGGTCGCTGGTACACAACAATCGCCGGAAAAGCTCCAGTTCAATACCGAAATCTTTCCGATCAGTTAATCGCTTAAACGTCACTCCATTTTTTTGGTTCATTTCAATAATAATTGAAGGGTTATAATTACAAATTAGATAATACATTAGAAGCTGGAGACAAGATTGTCTAGATAATGTGTGAGATAAAATTTTTGGCAGGTTATCATACATAAGACAAAATGTTTTTAAAACTGATAACGTATTTATTTCACAACAATTACGCATTTATTTTTGAGAAAAATATAAAGCTGGAGGATTACAATGCTGAAAACTTATTCTTTAACAAAAGATACATTATTGGTTTCGTCAGAATCAAATATCAAAAATTCTTCTGTTGTTTATGTTTATGGTGACGAACGAGAATATATCGAATCTTTTGAACATAAATATGACTTTAAAATAGGCAATATACTAACGTTTGATGATCGAGTTGCATATGACACGATGATAGATCAGAACGATGCAAAAAGTTTGCTCGTAAGTTTTTTGTTACCCGAGGTACATGAAGGTGTGCATCTAGATAATATGACGACATCTGTTGTTTTCGTGGTATTTAAAAATAAGTTGATAATTTTTACAAAACAAAAATTAAAATTCATTCCCGAACTCTTATCCAATATGGTTTTACGTGATGTCGATAATTTCGTGGAGGAAGTACTTTTAAAGATTATGCAAAAAGATTTCTATGTGATGCTTAACGACCTTCGTGGAGTCAAGGAAAAAATTGATGATTTAGACTCAGAAATATCAACGTCCGGTCCACTCAGACCAACGTTTGGTGAATTATTAACTCTTCAAAAATACATGATATCTTTGTCAACAACCTATGACGCTAATCACAAAGCGCTGGATTTCATTAAAAAAAATTTCACAACTATTAATGATATTGATTTTACCACCAAGAAAATAATTGATGAGATATACGATACAAACGACACAATGGATAGAATTATTTCAGGTTACAGCCAATATTTGGATGATTTGGAAGATATGATAAACAATATGATTTCGTATCAGCTGAACATGATTATGAAAACTCTAACAGAGATATCAATCATTTTGACTATTCCAGCGATTATTTTTGGTTTTTGGGGAATCAATGTCGATGTTCCGTTTGAAAAATCTTCTTATGGTGTTTTTGCTGTGCTGATTATCTCTGTTATACTAAGCCTAATTTGCTGGTTTTTGTTGCGACGCAAAACATATTTGTAAAGTATTTGTGATACCCTAATATGATTTAACCCGGATTATTCATCAAGACAAACAAAATGCTCCTATGCTATTAGTTTACAAGGCAGAAGAAAATCTGTCCGTAAATCTAGCATAAGAGCAATCTGTTCTTGATGTTTTTTATTGTCCCAAATTTGTAATAAAAGTGGCTATCTTGATTTTAAAACGCGCGGTTTGAACATAATAAGATTTTTGTCGATTATTCCAAAGCTTATTTTCCCAGAAAAAAAGCCCGGCGACAAGCGCCGAGCTAGCTTCACAGTCAGTTTTTTTAGGATTTGACCACATCGACATTAGCATACAGGTTTGCAATGATCGCCAGCATGTCTTTTTCAGTTCGATCCCAGCCAATCGTTTTAAGAAAGGCTTGACCATTTTGAACTTGGTTGCTGATCGTGTCGGGGTTGGCACAAGCATTTGCAAGCGTTTTGGCCAGATCTCGTTCATCAAGATGACTGGCAAAATAGGTCCCGTCTTTTAAGAAGTAGCTTCCTGTGCCTTCCTTAAAATCAATGAGTGGCAGGCCAGTGCTCATCATTTCATAAGGGACAAGCGAAAAATTGGTCATAGATGGCGCAATCCCGAAATCAGCACTTTGGTAAAGTCTATTTAATTCCGGGGGAGTCAGCTTACCAAGGTTTTCACCATTGATGAAGCGTTTGCTGCGGTCGGTACCGAAGTATTGAATTTTGAGATCGATTCCTTTGGCGCGCAGTAACTGGCGGCAATTTTCGAGGACAATCTGAATGTTGATGGGTGCGCGCCGCGGGCTGCTCCACTTGGTATAGACAGCAAGCTTGATTTGTTTTTTTTGTTCATAAGGTCCCATGTCGCGTTCCTTGAATGGATATCGTGCGACATCGACAGGAAAGTTAATCACATCAATAGGGCTGTGAACCTTGCAATGCATGGTGATCATGTGGGCACACCATGGACCAAGCGATACCATGTGCAGACCTAGACTGTAAGTTCGTCGCGCCATCTGATAGCGATCGCCATATGGATAGAAATACGGTTCGTAGTCTTGAACAAAATACATTTTGTACCCTGGTTTGTTCTTGATCACATAAACGGATTCCCATAACGTGGCGGCCCAAATATCGGAACGATGGGACTCAAGTTCGCCCATTGGCAGACAGGTTCCTTTGTAACCGGGATAATTAAATTCAGCATTCTGAATCATTTCGTCTTGGCTTTGTGGGACATAGCTTAAATAGTAGACATCGTAACCGGCGTTGGCCAGCAGCGTACCTAGATGCAGCATCGTTGTTTGACCGCCATCAAAACCGATAATGCCAGTTGTGACAAATGTGATCCGATTACCACGCGGTTTCGTTTGATCGGCTGGTTGATTATTAAAATATTTCAAAATCTGATCATATTGATGAATACTGCCATCAGGGACATCACTAAACTTAGTTTTTGCAGGTTTCAAAACGAGTCCTCCTTGTATGATTAATGGTACTTTGTGTCGCTTTAGGCGTTGCTTAAATTTGAGTAGAAAAAGAAGAGCGGACTAATGTCATCTCGCGTTTTGTGTGACGATCCGTGTAGGCTCAAGCAGCGTACAAAAGCGGCTACTTTATTTTAGTTTACATAATAACCGTAGACTTCTTTTTCCCAAATTGCAAGAACAAGTTAGCCGGGGGTGTTGAGACACTTCCAAGAACAGCCTGTTATCTTATGAGTGGTTCATTGTTTAGCTTACGTGTTGTGCTGAACGCTGAGTCCGGCGCACTTCGGTCTCAAAACACTCCTGGGGGCCACGGTAGTCTAGCTTTCTCCGGGGAAGCCCGTTAAGACGGTCTTGGGTAGCCAACACCTGGCTGGGACTAACATCATCCAGCGACTCGCCTTTTGGGTAGTCACGTCTAATCATGCGATTGTGGGCCTCGTTGGAGCCGCGATCGCATGAGGTGTATGAATGCGCGTAGAAGATGTCTGTATCTGTGTCCTCAAAGGCCTTATTCAGAGTCGAGAACTCCGGGCCAGTGTCTGCGGTAATCGTGCGCAGACAGTCACCCCACTCAAGCTTGATTTCTCGTAACGCAAACTCCACAGAGTCGGAGTCTCGGCCGTCGATCAGTATATGAACGGCCTTGATTGTGCATCTCAACAAGAGACTGCTTAAATTCTTTTTTTATCGAATCATATTAAAAAATGCTCCTATGCTATTAGTTTACAGAGCAGAAGAAAATCTGTCCGTAAATCTAGCATAAGAGCATTCATTTAAAAAACTTTATTTATATTCTTCCGTATTTTGTATCTGATGAAACTGTTCACTTATTCCGATATGAAGTTAAAAAAGGTTATTGTATATGAGCCACACTAAAAAAGTTCCTAATAAGCATATACAAAGATTAGAAAAGCAACTAGGTATTTATATTTTTGATTCTTAGATCACTTTTTGTTATAGGGTCTATAATTACATAATGACCCCTCAAAAAGACTATTAAAACAGCCCCCGTTATCTACCTAGGAGATAACGGGGGCTGTTTTTTTTTTATGAATAATAATACCCCGTTAATGTCGCTACATTTTTCGTAACTTTATAATCAGACTGTTATATATGAATTATGATACGATGCAACAAATTTGCCTGCTAATTGGAGACTCCCAACTTTCAAAACCACACCGATTATTCATGGTGATTGCAGCCCCTAAAGTGACTGTTTCACTTTAGTGGCTATTTTTTGAAAGCGTTTTCTCTTAGTGCTATGATTAACCTATTAAATCATTGATAGGAGGAAACATATTTATAAAAATGTAACTGTTGCAGGTGGTGGCATTTCAGGTGAGCAAGTTGCCTTTCAAAGTCAGTTCATGGGATTTTATGAACATCCTAACCCTGAATACCAACAAGAGTCATTTTAAAAATAGAGTACATCAACATAAAGCGTAGTAAGAGGAGGCAATTATGCGATATTCTAACGGAAATTATGAAGCTTTTGCACGTCCAAGAAAGCCCAAAAATGTGGATCAAAAATCAGCGTATATTATTGGAGGAGGGCTGGCCGGATTGGCGACCGCTGTTTTCTTGGTGCGCGATGGACAAATGTCCGGGGAAAAAATTCATATATATGAGGAATTGCCTACTCCGGGTGGATCGTTAGATGGAGAAAAGCGTGCCAATATCGGCTTTGTGACACGCGGTGGTCGAGAAATGGAAAATCATTTTGAAACTATGTGGGACATGTATCGATCAATTCCTTCTTTAGAAATTGAAGACGCCTCTTACTTAGATGAATTTTATTGGCTAGATAAAGATGATCCAAATTCATCTAATACTCGCCTAATTTATAATCGGGGACAACGCGTCCCAACGGATGGCCTGTATACTTTGGATGAAAAATCTAAAGAATTAATAGATTTAGTTTTAACTCCTGAGTCAAAACTGGGTAAGACGACTATTGAGGAATTTTTCTCAAATGAGTTCTTTGAAAGTAATTTTTGGATGTACTGGGCAACCATGTTTGCTTTTGAAAAGTGGCATTCTGCAGTTGAGATGCGTCGATACACGATGCGATTTATTCATCATATTGATGGACTACCTGATTTTAGCGCCCTAAAGTTCAATAGGTACAATCAGTATGAGTCTATGGTTCTACCAATTATAAAGTATTTAGAGTCATATAATGTCGAATTCATCTATGATACACAAGTTAATAATGTTGTGGTAGATTTTGAAAATGACGAAAAAATTGCAAAAAAACTCGTGATCCAGGACGGTGATGATGTTAGCCTATCACGTGATGATCTTGTATTCGTTACAAATGGTTCTATTACAGAAAGTTCAACATATGGGAGCCATGATAAACCCGCTCCTATATCAAAAGAGTTGGGTGGTAGTTGGACACTGTGGAAGAATCTGGCAGAACAATCTAATGATTTCGGTCATCCAGAAGTATTCTATGATAACCTACCTGAAAAAAGTTGGTTCGTGTCAGCGACAGCCACTATAAAATCACCAGAAATTGAACCCTACATTGAACGTCTCACCAATCGTGATTTGCATGATCACAAAATTAATAGTGGTGGAATCATTACCATAACCGATTCGAACTGGTTGATGAGTTTTGCTGTTCACAGGCAGCCACATTTCAAAGAACAAAAAGAAAATGAAACAATTGTATGGATATATGGACTGTATTCAGATACCAAAGGAAATTTTGTTGATAAGACCATTGTAGAAAGTTCTGGTGAAGAAATTACTCAAGAACTCCTTTATCACCTTGGTGTCCCTGAGACAAAAATCAAACAATTGTCTAACCAAAACAATATAAATACCGTTCCAGTATTTATGCCATTTATTACATCATACTTTATGCCCCGTGTTGCGGGTGATAGGCCAGATATTGTTCCTAAGGGATCTGTTAATCTAGCCTTTATTGGTAATTTCGCAGAGTCACCTAGTAATGACACTGTATTTACTACCGAATATTCAATTAGAACTGCCATGGAATCTGTATATACTTTACTTGAAGTTGAACGTGCTGTTCCTGAAGTTTATGGATCCATTTATGATATTCGAGAACTACTTAAAGCCATCTACTACATGGGAGATAAAAAAACCATTGATGAGGCTAATTTAGGAATTCCAAAATTAGCTAAAGTAGCTCTAAAAAAGAAGATAAATGGAACGTTTATCGAAGAGTTACTTAAAGAAAGTAAATTACTATAAAACATGATACCTGTGAGCACTTTCTAAAGTGTCAACAATGTTCGCTAATTGTACATAGCGAACATATATTATAATGTGACGTATTTTGCTAGTAATGACCTATTAATTTTGGGAAAAGACTCGATGACTTATATGTCATCGAGTCTTTTTATAACTACATATTTTTTAAGAAAAAAGCTGATTATAGGGTGCTTGTATGCATAAGTAATATTGGTGATGTCCTACTCTTGTGGAACATTAGCTAAACCTTTATCAGCATGATTTTAATAGCGAAAGAGAGGAATAAAATGTCTTTAAATTTTATAGAGCGTATCAATACTAGTAAAGAACTTCGTCAAAATCTAAAATTAAGTCATTTGACTATTGAACATGCAGCCATTGACTTAAATACTTCTGTACAAAAAGACAATCAAATATTAGAACCAGATCACGTCTCACCTGAAGATCCTTGGATTTTGAAAGAATATTTATCGAATAAGCTACAAAGCCAAAGAATAATTGGCTATCCCTATTCAAAACTAGTTGGTGACTTTCGTGATTATTGGTTTTTGGATACAAAAAAATAGCCAACCAGCAACTATCAAAATAATTACAGACAAAAATGATCTTATACTCAAAAAATTCTCCATTTTTTAAGTATAAGATCATCTTTTTTCGTTTTATTTTATGTGGTTAATCTCACACCAGCTTGCCCCAGAGGATAGCGTTCTGCATGACATGCTCTCACTGAAGGTGATCATACAATGATAAATTGCCATGTCACGGCGTGACCCATTGGTGCAATGTATCATGTACCCCCTCAAAAAAACACTAGGGTATACTGAAGTGCCATAAAAAAGTTAGGCATTTAGATAAGACCTTGAGTATTTTTGTTTTAATTTGTTATAAATGATTTATTAAATTTGATCAAACAAATCATTTAATGCTTCCGTCATTGTTGGATGCGTGTATATTTGATCGCGCAAAGTCTCAGCTGAAAGATGATTTTGCATCGCTAGACTAATGATATTAATCGTCTCAAATGATTCCTCAGCATAAATAGTTGTACCCAAAATTTGATGTGTCTGTGGATCTATTAATGCTTTATAGCTACCTCTTGGATTACCAATTACTTGTGTCTTAGGAACACTAGCTGCTGGCATCTTCAGTACTTTATAATCAATGCCTGCCTCATTCAGCTGTGCCTCTGTTTTTCCGACACTACTAATAGCCGGATTTAGAAAAATAGTATTCGCAAATACTGGTCGATTTAAACGACTTCGTGTCTTATCGCCATATAGATGATTAGCCATAATACGCCAATCATCTAACGAAATATACGTGAATTGTGGCCCGCCGGTAACATCACCTAAAGCATAGACATCTTTAGCATCTGTTTCTAGTATATCATTGACTAAAATTTCACCGTGTCTACCTGTTTTAATACTAGTTCTTTCTAGGTGCAAATCGGTCACATTAGCTTTACGTCCCGTAGCAACTAATAACCCATCGGCCTGTATATTTTTAATCCCTTTTGGTGTGCTTATAGTTAATGTAACACCATCTAGTGTATCATTTACACCAGTTAAGTTGCTTTCTAACAAAAAGGATACACCATCCTCCTCTAAATCATTTTTAGCTTGTTCGGCAATTTCAGGCTCAAAGTGTCCTAAAATCTTAGATGATTTATCAATGATGGTCACATGGCTACCAAATTGTGCATACATTGATGCAAATTCCAAGCCAATTGGTCCACTACCAAGAATAACTAATTCCTTTAATTGTTTATCTTTTACAAGTAAGTCTGTGGACGAATAAACATGTTTACTAGCAAGCAATCCATCAATATTAGGCCAAATTGGTGTTGCTCCTGTATTAATAAAAATACGATCTGCAGTTAAAGTTTCCTGCCCTGAGTTATCAGATACTCGTACCGTATGGTCATCCAAAAATTCAGCAGTAGCTGTTAAAACAGTGGCTTCTTGTAAATCAGCCACCTTATGGTAATTTTTATTACGTAGCATTGCTGTTAGGGCATTTTTCTTTTTTAAAGCGACTTCATATTCTATACCCCGGTGGGCATTAATAATCATGTTTTTAGTCGGTAAACAAGCAACATTGATACAAGTCCCGCCATACATGTTGGGATCCTTTTCAATAATTAATACTTCTTCACCGTGTTTTGCAAGTGTTCCTGCAAGTGTTTTACCCGCTTTTCCAAATCCAATAATAATATTACTAAAATGTTTCATTATTCACCTTGCTATTCAAGAATTTAATGATGTGATCGAATCACAAATCAGGATTTAAAATAATTAAGTAATTAAAATTATTTAGAAATAATTTTTGAATCTAATTCCCAATTTGGATGTTATTTTTTGTACAAGATTATTGCAGCAATGTTCTGATATTTTCATACTCTGATTCCCCTCAATCAATTATATATAATTCAATTCTTTTAACGCAAATTTATTGTCCATATCAGGATCCAAGATAAGGCAAGCAGGTGTGAATTTTTAATGGATTATCAAAAAGAAAGGTGTTTGAATTAGCTGTTTCTTTAATTGATACCGACAATCCCCTCAATATCAGACGGTTTATTTATCAAAGGAATGTTTGCTTCTTTAAAGTGGATGACAACATTCTATTTTAGAAATTGCAGATGGTAAATTATCTAAAAGGGGCGATAATTAAATCGCCCCTTTGAAAACTGATTAAAACAGCCCCCATTATCTAGCGACTAGATAATGGGGGCTGTTTTTTTGTTTAATGTTATAATAGCTTTTAAAATGCTGGACTAAATTGAATGGTCAATCGTTGGTTTGTTGCTTGGGCGATCTCGGATAGTATCTTTGTTGAAGCATTCATCGAACCATTTTCAATGCGTGCAATCGTTGATTGTGGTTTACCAATCAAACTGGCAAATTCACGTTGGCTCAACCCCATATTTTCACGAAGGTCGCGAACTTTCACTGCTACCTCTAAATTGATATTTTCTTGCTCAACAATTTGTGAAAATTCAGGATTGTTTCTACTACGTTCGGCAACGTATGCATCAAGTTTACTCATTGATTTTCCTCCTTATTCAAATACTGACTGCGTCTATTCCGAGCGATTTGCTTTTCATTTTCAGGTGTCTTTTGCGTTTTTTTCGTGAAAGCGTTAGTAATAATGTATTGACTACCTTTGACTTGAAAGTAAATAGCCCTTTGAATGTTTGAAGATCGTTTAGAACGAATTTCATAGAGATTATTTTCTAGCTTTTTTACCCATAATTGTCTTTCCGCAACTAAGAGGCCATTATTTTCAATATTCTGAATAGTTGCGATTAATTTGGCAGCATCTTTATCAGGTAATTGATCTAAGAACTGTTCAAATTCAGCCCAATCGTAATAATCAAACTCAAATTTTTCCATAACAATATGATAGCAGATACGCTATCATAAATCAAATTATTAACTTTAAAGGAGTAGCTAATGGTGCAACAAATTGTTCTGCCTATCAAAGACTCTAATGTCTTAAAAATGGTACAAGACACCCTATTAGATAGTTTTCGGGCGGGTCGCCGTAACTACACCATCTTTCAAGTTGGCAAAGCCACCCTGCTGCGGGTGAGTGATGTCATGACGTTAAAGAAATCAGATATCTATAATCCAGATGGCTCTGTTAAAAACACGGCCTTTATTCATGATAAAAAGACGGGTAAAGCGAACACGTTATATTTAAAGCCCGTGCAACAAGACTTGCTGCAATATCATGATTGGCTAGTCCAACAGAATATCAATTCGGATTGGTTATTCCCCTCAACCGCCCATCCAGATCGTCATATCACTGAGAAACAGTTTTATAAGATCATGGCACGCGTTGGTGATCTATTAGGCATCAACTATTTAGGCACACACACCATGCGTAAAACAGGCGCTTACCGCGTCTATACGCAGTCAAATTACAACATTGGTTTAGTTATGCACCTATTGAATCATTCTAGTGAGGCAATGACACTGACTTATCTTGGGTTAGATCAAGCAAGTCGCGAAACAATGTTAGATCAAATTGATTTTGGGTAATACCGCCAACTAATCTCCTTAAATTAGACCGCATTTGCTCATTTTGACGCCACCATGGAGGTATTTTTAATGACTAGGATTACTAAGACTCAATTAGATCGCATCATTACAGCGTCAGATAAACAAGGCCCTGATACAGCTAGTCATACTTATTCTGCAGACGCCTTTGATGCAACCATGGACAACACCGGTGATACTGACTTGCTGGGTTATCTATTACTCGATCATTATTTTGGTGATGAATCATGACTAATTTTGATGAATATATGACCAATACTAATTTGGCCTTACAAGCTATTATTCGCTATGATGACGGCCGTGAAATCCGTGTGTTTAATGTGAAAGATAAACGGTGCTGTGTGTTTATTCAAAATGATAATGAGCATTTCTGGTTACTACGTGAACGTATCTTAGAACCGCCCATGCTACACAACATCACGGAAGCGATGTATCAGGCTGGTATCTATGATAATTATTACCATCTAAGCGTTGAAGTATTTCATGGCGATGATAGTAAAGTTTACTATCATCGGTGAAAATTTTATCTTGTAACCATGCCACATTAGGAGGACTATTCATGGAATTAGATTTAAGTAATAACGCATATGATATTTTAAATGATTGGCATCCCAATGCGGCTAAGGAAGAATTAACGGCAAAACTCACAAAACAAGTGTTAGTTGAGAAAGAGCAGTTACCAAAACTTTTATCACGAGAAGATTTAAAAGAACGTTGGGAGATGAACTCACGGCAAAGCGTACATCAGGTTGCGACCAGACCCGATTTCCCAGCACCAATTTTAACTTTTAATCATGGTAAAACACTCCTGTACTTAGAAACGGAAATACAAATTTTCGAAGTCAATCATCCGTGGTTAATTACGATGAGTGCCCGGTTATCTTATAGCCATTGGATCCTTCATAATGTGATTAATTAATGGTTGGCGTTAGCCTTCTGATACAAGGAAAAACCAAGGATGAAATCCTTGGCAAACTACTATTGACAGGTGTCAAGAGTGTAAGTGCGCATTGCCCTCATTTCATTCGGTTATGATCCTTGTAAATAATGGCTTGTACATTGAACCTTTTTAAGACTTAATGCCATTATTTTGTGATCGATGGCCATTTAATAAAATGATTAGTCATTACTGTTTTTAGTCATCCGATTTTCAGAATAGACTAGTAATTTGATTGTTAATTGATACGTTAAACGCGAATATAGATAAAATGTTCTTGGTTAGTAAGGCATTAACTTTAATCTGTGCAAAAAAACACCTATAACGAATAAAACGCCATGAAAAGCTCTTTGTAAGCCTTTTATGGCGTTTTATTCGTTATAGACAATATTTTATATGGATGATTCTTAATTGCGCTCAAAAGCTCTTATACGGCCTGTAAATTAATAGCAGAAGAGCATTCTTTCTTCTTTTATTACTCAACCACTTCAGAATTACCTTATCTCTTCCTTTATTACCTAAGTAACTCCCGAAGTCCTCCTTATTGTAAGAATGCCAAATCAACTTTTTGACCACGGTACTCCCAGATACATATGTCAAACCACACACAATGCCAAAATAAGCCCCGTAGCATGTTCCTGAGGAGTGCTACGGGGCTATTTGTGTACCAATTATATGTCAGATGTCATTGACACCCACGTCAACAGTGTCCCCTCTGGTGGGTGCGTGTATCACGCCTATCATCGACCTCCGTGTCGACACCAGCAATGCTATGGCACCCGATTATGGGCACGTCTGCGAGTGATATGTTGTCCATCATTGTACACTGAAAGGTGCTGTGGCGTGCCTCTATGGTTGGTCAACGGTGGGAACCTAACCGAACGTTATATTTCACATTTTTGTAATAATCTGCGGAAACACTTAGCACTCCTACACATAGCGCTGTCAAGCACTTTATTTCAACAATTTAACAGGTTGTAATGACTGCGTTACGATGCCATACTAAAGCTTGTCAGTAATTGTCTGAGGGTACGTTCTGAGCCTTAATCAGCTTGGAGGTGCTCATATGGAGAATACACTAAGGATTACCACGATGAACTGGGACATGATTGTCTCTAACGTTCTATCAAATGCGACCATTTATCTTCTTGGTCGCCTGATGGATAATTGGCTTAACCGCCGTAACAAGTAACCTTGGTGCTTCATGAGGACATAAAAAAAGACCATGCTTTTAACTTTGGACGGTTAAGCAGGGTCTCTGTGTGTACATGAAGTACTAATGTCGAATTTTGTAAGAATGTACCTATCAGAATAGATCTGACAGAGAGTTATGGGAACTGCAATTCCTGTGGCTCTTTTCTTTATGCCCTTATTGTATCACAAGTTATATATATAAACACGTCTTTACTTATTCATCGCGTCAACAACCTGTTCAGTTACATCAGGATCATCTGCGGGCACGTCATCAGTCACCAGCTCAGGTAATGGCACCAGTTGCTTCTCAAGTTCGTTTAACTTCTTATCACCGGTCACGATATTACTCCTATACCATTTTCAGGTTTACATAAATCACAGTTATACTAAGTGCCCCAATTACCAAGGGCTGGGATAACTTTGCTTAGTTATCCAATTTCACAAAGTCAGCTCAGTCCATCTAAGACACTGCACAAGCGTCCTCTGGGGCCAAATTTCACAATCTATACCACTCAGTCCTCATAAAGCTTAGGGTGCTCTGTGCCAGCATGATTGTGTGATTTTATTTTTCCCTTGGTTAGTTCCTTGAATGTTGCGACTGATAAAATTACGGTTAGAATTACGGATATAATGACCGCCCCAACTGGGACCGGCGTCACTGGATTATAGTAGTAGTCTTTTATGTCATTCCATTGAGCAATAAGAAGCAGCCACGCCACGGTATATGCTAGAAATTTCATTATATTCTCCATTTATTAGAAAATAGTTTCTTACCCGAACAATCGTGTAAGCCAGCCCCTTTTAGGCTCATTAGCGGTTGTCTGTGACTCCGTCTCTGTCTCAATCATCTTGATACTGGCCAATTCTTCCTCAGCTTTAGCTAATTTCTTCTCTGTCATCAGCTGGAGTTGCTGTGATTGGCTAACCAGTTGCTGTGCTTCACCTAACTTATCAAGCAAAACAGTCTCACGCTCATCGTTTCGTTTCCGCTCCATATCGTATCGTTCTTTTTGAGACGAAATCTCAGTCTTGAGACTAGCGATAATATCAGACATCTCCGAGACTTTGATACGATACTTTTCAACGTCTTCCGAACCCTTTTGCTTCCCAGAATTTTGAAGTGGCTTCTTTAATTTCTCGATCTCATCGTCCGAGAGACCCGAAGACAAATCAGACAACGAAATATCATATTTACGAGCTCTGCGATAAGCAGTGGCACGACTTATGCCAAGCTCCTTGAGAAGTGCATCGACATTATCAAATTTATTCATAATCTTTCCTCCATGTATCAGTATTGTCAACCATAAGATACCACATTATCAGTATCAAACAAGGGTATACTGATACAACTTAAACAAAACACGAGACGATACAAAAAAGAATAACAATTCATTTAAATGATGACACCGTATCATCTCACAGTATTATTCAAGTTTCGTTGTATCGTCTTAACTGAATAGAGTCTGTTATGATTGCACAAAAAAAGACACCCCAGATGGTGCTCTGGAATGCCTACTCAAGGATTACGCTGGTTAAGCAATTAAGTATATCGCCATAACATTGATATTGCTATAGTGAACTGCTGAAGGCTGTGTTGGATTGGCTATCGCACGATGTTAACCATAAGGATTCTGGTAACGCTATCCACCAAACGCACGCTGTACAGAGTTCGATGATGTAAAGCCGATTCAGTTAGTATCACGCACGTTAGGTAACAACCGGCACTTGGTGATCCTCAGCCGGCAGGCCTTAATCAATTGATTTCATCAAAAAAACCATTGAAAAACCAAAACAAATCAGCCACTTTGAGCGCTTGTCATGCTCCGGAGATATAGTTGTCCCCTGTGATTGAGAAATAAGTTAAAAAATAACTTACTTCTGTTAGGCCAACTGCTTGAATAGCCACTTCTCACGAAGCCACGACCATCGAAACTCATCTCGTTGATTCAGTACCTTACTACCACAGCTCTGACATTCCTCTGTGTTGCCGTTTCCGACTGGTTGTACTGCCTTACATGCCTCTGCCGTCAAATGCCCTTAGAGAGCCTCTGACAGCCTTTTAGCCACCCTGTCTGTTACCGGTAAGTAACTTCTGTTTTCACCGTATCCTTGTCGGACTTAGGCTTTGCCATTTGGCTTGGACGTATCAAAGACCGCTTCACGCCCCACACCCCTTAGTGATGGAGATTACACCACGCTTGGGCACCTTTTTGAATCATCGGGGTTGGTGTTCCCCGCCATTTCTGGATAACCTGATAACGGTAGTCTGCACCGTTGCCGGATGATTCCATAAGTACAAAAAAGGATTCCATACGTTACGTGCCTTTCAATCAACACGCTTGTACGGAATCCTCTTGGTAAGTCCTGACTTTTTATGTCCTGTTTGTGGAGCTTACCTGTTGATTCAACCTATGATTATTGGTATACTGAGTATACGAAATCAGGGAGTTAAAAACGTGTCAAATGAGTCGTGTCATCTGGCACAGCTTGTAAGTGGAATTGGCGTTCCTCTTACTCGCCTTTCTGATATTTAATTGATGTGTTAATCATATCAATTAAGCGGTTTCAAGTCAAGATTGCCTCGTGCTATCAAGGTTTGGGACAGTAAACAGTAATTACTACTCCCATAGTAAGACTGAATATATTTAAGTCGGTTATGTGTCCTCCAAAGACGATAACTGGCTTTTTTATTGCTCTGAAATGCACTGAGAGGTCAAAGTTGCACCGCTTAGTGGGTAATCCATCACAGAAGGCTCTTATATGACGCCGTAATAGTACAAAAAAAAGACCCTATGGTTAACCGGATTATTTCCATCCCGCCATAGGGTCTTTTTATTTATTCTGCAAAACTAGCTTGCAACCAAACTGGTTCCTGGTCAATTTTGGGGTTCAGTTCACCTGGTTATAAATCAGGTCGGCCTGTTTTATTTCTTTAAGATATCTGCGACACGTTTTTGTAGTGCGGGCACGACGTCCGTTTCAAACCACGGATTCTTGGCAAGCCAGATGTTGTTGAGTGGTGATGGGTGCGCCAACGGCAAATACCGTGGCCCAAAATCCGCGAATCGATGTACCACACTGGTTAACGATTCACTCGCTTTGATTGGCAAATAATGCTGTTGCGCATATTTTCCGACTAGCAAAATCAATTCGATATCCGGCATCGTATCAAGTAGTCGTTGGTGCCATTCACCCGCCACAAATTTGCGTGGTGGTAAATCACCCCTCTTCCCCTTGCCTGGAAAATAGAAATCCATCGGTAGCACACCAATTAAGCCAGAGTCATAGAAGGTTGTCCGGTCGATACCCATCCACTCGCGTAATCGATCACCACTTTTATCATTGAACAAAATCCCGGTTTGCTCAACAACTGCGCCCGGTGCTTGGCCAATAATCAATATTTTCACGGTTGGTGCAATCATATAAATCGGCTCAAGTCCTTGCGATGTAAATGACGCATTACGTGAATCAGCCATTATTTCCTGTTTTAAATCCACAACCATTACCTCCAAAAAAATCGGTACTACATCAATTATAGTACCGATTCATATTAACTGTGTTTAGAAACTAAACTTGTTAGCATTATCTTCCTTAATGTAGATTGACTTCAATCCTTCGCCTTCAAGGAACTCACGGAATGGCACAAGCGCTTCAGCTTCGTACTTTTCCTTGTATGCCTTGACGACGTCTTCGCTGTACAAGTTTGTATCAAGCTTCAACGTTTCAACTGGAATTGGACGGTCCTTGGTAATCTTCGCATCCACAACGACAACGCGACCTTGCTTGTAGTAATCAACTGCTTCTTGCATAACGCGGTCAATGTCTTCAATGCGGTTGACTGTCAAACCAATGGCACCTTGGGCTTCACCAACCTTGGCGTAATCAACATCTGTAAAGTCGACCCCGAAGTTGTACTCGTTAGTGTCTTCATACTTGTTCTTGATGAAACCGTACTCGGTGTTTGTAAAGATAACGTTAATCATTGGCATGTCATAACGCACGCTCGTAACAACATCAGGATACGTCATTGAGAACGCACCATCACCGATGATGTTCCAAACTTGACGGTCTGGATAAATGTTCTTCGCACCAATACCACCTGGCAAAGCAATTCCCATCGTTGCAAATAATGGTGATGTACGCCACATTTGCTTAGGGTTCATGTGCAAGTGACGCGTTGACAATTGCGTTACGTCACCGACATCAGTTGAGAAGATGGCATCTTCATCAGCCAACTTGTTGATGGCATTGTAGACTTGGTAGGCTTGCAAAGGTCCTTCTGTCTTTTGCTCCAACTTGTTCATGTAGTCGCGCCAGTTTTGGACATTCTTGATGTTCGCTTGCCACCATGGTGTATCAGCTACTGGTTCAACCTTGGCCAACAACGCCTTCAATGATTCACCCGCATCAGCCAAGATTGCGACATCCGTTTCGTGACGCTTACCAAGCATATCTGGGTTCGCATCGATTTGAATGAACTTCTTCACGTTACGGAACGTTCCCTCAACTTCTGAGAATGGGAAGTTCGTTCCAATGAACAATACCGTATCGGCCTCCAAAACAGCTTCATTACTCAACGGCAAGTGAACAGCCATCTGGTCACCATCAAAGTCTGCATTGAACGCCGTACAAG
>ENA-OOVX01000137-OOVX01000137.1-human-gut-metagenome-genome-assembly--contig:-NODE-137-length-20807-cov-2.138878_pt1 | contig 20807 bp, 20 predicted proteins | sample MGYA00241401_ERZ501309 | MGnify/ENA primary metagenome ERZ501309 (study PRJEB25962, sample SAMEA2042282) | human gut metagenome | biome: human gut; feature: human-associated habitat; material: faeces... | reverse complement strand
CGGGCCGCGTCCCGGCTGTGATCCTGATGCAGAACCACGGGATCATCGTCCACTCCGACAGCGCGGACGAATGCCTCCGCATCAACGCCGACGCGAACGGCCGGCTGGCCGCCCAGTTCGGCAAGGCAGGAGATTCCTTCCCGAAGGTCGCGGTAAAGCCCATCGCAGACGGACTTTACGAGGTCGACGCACCGGCCCTGACGGAGGCGCTGCAGAGCGGCCGGTATGATTACCGGACGAGTAGCTATTCTCCGCTGTACCCGGATCAGATGGTCTTCCTGATCGGCACACTGTTTGAAAACAAGCCGGAGCTGGCAGAGGGCGAGGCCTCCGTCGAGTTCAGGACCGGCAGAGTCCTGCTGCGGATGAAGGAGAAAAACGCACAGGTCGTCGCGGAGACGCTGACGGCGGTCACGTTCATCATGGATACGATCCGCGAAAACGGTTATACCGTGTCCACAATGGGAGAAGCGGCAAAGCGCTTCATCGCCAACTGGGAAAGCGAAAAATACAGAAAGTCTCTCGCAGAAAAGGCATAGGCATACAGACCTGCTTCCCTCAGGCCAGGTTTGTCCATGCCGGATAACGGGGCTGCAGCGAAACAAAATCGCTGCAGCCCCAATGTTTTTACAGGGAGGTGAGAACCTCGCAATTTTCCGGCACAGCAGACAAAACGCCCCCCCGCGAGCCGCGTCAGCGGCTGCGTGCATGATCCGAACACGAGAGAGCAGGGATCAAGCAGGAAAACAAACGTGCGATCCAGCGTATCCATCACAGTTTCTCTGCTTTGTGCTTCGGACGATTTGCTGCCGTCCAGTTCTTCGGGTTGGTATCATCCGGGGCAGGACCGGCAAGGATCGCCGCATAGTGCGCTGCCTTGTCATCCATATATTTTGCGGTTGCCTTTGCTTCCTCCACACGCTTATAGGCTTCCTCGCGCTGCTTCAGGATAATGGCGTACCTTGCCCGCAGGTTTTCCTCGGATTCCTCCGCAAGGCACAGCCGGCAATACGCCTGAATGTCCTCAATGGAGGCTCCACAGCCCTTCAGACATTGGATGCCCTGCATCCAGTTGACGGATTCCTCATTGAACACCCGGCGGTTTCCGCCATCCCGTTCACAGGGCAGCAATCCCTTATCTGTGTAGAACCGCAAAGTGTGCTCCGTGACCTCGAACATCTCTGCCATCTGCCTGATCGTATAATACATGGCTGCACCTCAAATTTTCTCTTGACTTCGTGTTACTCGAACTTGTTACAATCATTATATCGATGATGTATTGCTCATGCATGACCCAGCAAAGAATAATGTTATCTTGAGTATGTATGTGTCAATGAGATTGGCGATCTGATCAAGCCCCACTACGTCACAGAGAGTTTTCCGAAACTGCTCAAGGCAAAGGGAATGAGACAGATCAGGTATCACGATCTCCGGCATAGCTGTGCTTCGCTCCTTTTGGCAAACGGTGTGCCTATGAAGCAGATTCAGGAGTGGCTTGGTCACAGCGACTTTTCAACTACGGCAAACATCTACGCACATCTGGATTACAGCTCGAAGCTGACCTCTGCGGATGCAATGCTCAATGGCTTGGGCTTTGCGCAAAATTGAAAAAGAAAAGCCAGCAGCCGGAAAAACCGACTACTGGCGAGGTTTCTGGCGGAGCGGGTGGGATTCGAACCCACGGAACCTTGCGGTTCAACTGATTTCGAGTGTTGTAAGACTATGGCAGATTCACCTCCGGAGCAGGTCGTTTCAGGCCGCTTTGTAAGAAGCCGGAGACCCAGGCGCTGCAAGGGTTTTCGGACGTTCCGGCCCGTATCGGCCGGAGGCGATTTAAAGTGCCCCAGAGTTCAAATAAAACTGCGTTCTTGCGTAAAAAGCCGCCGTTCTTGCGCGTTTGCAAGAAGTCAGGCAAGAAAACAGAGACCCCGACAGCACCGATGAAGCACCCTTTCGGACCGCAAAAAACGGAAAGGAGCTTCGTCATGACATACGATGCAGAGGAACTCGAACAATACCCAGAGATCATGAACAAGGAGCAGCTGCGCAAGGTCTGCCATATCAGCAAACGGACGGCGCACTATCTGCTGCAGTTCAATCTGATCCCCCACGTCTGCACCGGGAAGAAAACCCGCTGCTACGCCATCAAGAAACGCGACGTCATCGACTTTATGATCAACCGGGAGATCAACCCCAGCCGGTACATCGTGCCCACCAGCTGGTACAAATACGGAAACGAGGAAGTGAAGCCCTACAAGATCCGCATTCAGCCGCCCCTCCCAAACGATTCGCAAAAGACGCGGCGCTATTACGAAAGCAAGCTCGCCGACTATCCGGACGTGATCGACGTGGCCGCTGTCGTGGACTTCACCGGCTACAACCACCACACGGTCTGCGAGTGGATTCGGTTCGGAAAGCTCCGTGCCCTAGCGTTGCAGCACAAGTACATGATCCCGAAGTGCTATCTGATCGACTGGCTCTCCTCGGAGGAGCACAACACAACCACCCGCAAGTCTCGCCGCCACATTGACCGGCTCTGGGAGCTGCAGAAATGGAGTGACGGGCAATGAGGGGAAATATCATCGAGGAGCTGTACTACGGCAACATCGACCCGCAGGATCGCGGCTACCGTCCCAAGAGCCCTGTGAAAAAGGCGTCCGACTCTCTGAACGACCTGGAGGAAAAGCTCACCGAGCAGCTCGTCGGCGAAAACAAGGAGCTGTTTCTCCACTTCTGCAACGCCTCCGCCGAGTTCATGGGCGAATCCGAGCTAGACACCTTCATCACCGGCTTCCGCTTCGGCGCACGGTTTATGATGGATACCTTCCTGAGCGACGACGCGCCGTTCGAGAGCTTTCTGGAAGGGTAGCATCAGCGGCAGAATTTGAAAAGTGCATTTTTCAGCACCGTTTTTCTATTGAAAAGTGTGATTCACTGCTTCTGCGACTGAAAATTCGCCGAATATTCACCGGAAATTCGCTTTATTCGCTCGACGAGGGTGAATAAAGCGAATTTTGTATTGCCTGTACAAGCAATATTAATTATAATACCTGCTGCAAGGATTATTTGTGCTAAAACCTATACACCTGAAAAAGGCTTCAGTCAACATACCATTTTTCTACAATATTGGAGTTCCCGCTATTGGGAGATGGACTCGCTTTTTCAAAGGCAGTTAGTGTGGGTAGATTTATAGCGGTTCCAAAAACCAAGGCATATCCTCGGCGCAGATATGTTATTCGATCAACCATTCCTTGATTCATGTAGGGAACCATTCGAGAGATATATTGGATATCATCTGGATTCTGAATTTTATGAATTATAAAGTTGTTACACTGCGACACAACCGTTTTTGATAACTCGCTTGGCCTTTGAGAGGATATTCCCATTAATAATCCAAATTTTCGCCCCTCCTTCGCAATTCGCTCGAATATGTTGTATCCTAAAACGCCATAATCCATGTCGGAGCGAACGAAACGGTGTGCTTCCTCAAGGATCAAGTTAATTGGCATTGAATTACGCGGAGATAGTGCTCTCAAATAATCAAAAAGCATTTTTGAAAACACCTTTGTGACTACTTCAGTAGCGGTATCGTCTAAATTACTTATATCGATATTGAGAAGTTGTGATACTCCAATAATATCTCTGATGTAATCATCAATACTTGAAAAAGAGGTTTTATCAAAGAAGTCGCCCTGTTCGCTTTCTGAAAGATGCTTAAGTCTTGTTATCAATGTTGATGTGTATTCATAGATCCGAGAGGAGTTAATGCTTCCCTCATACAGAACAGCGAACTCAACCGCCTCAGTAAACCTCTGTAGTGAATAAGGGATTGTATCCTTACTGGAAAATAGATCATTTACGTTTGGAAGGATGAATGTATCGCAGAACTGCATCAAGCTAACAGGAGCATACATCTTGGCAAACGAAAGGCTTATTGCCTTTGATATTGGAAGAGTATCGGGTGTGGTGTTGACTCCTCTATCATTATTGATGTCCGCATCTTTATTGCCAGGAATAATGGTATCTAGTTTGATTTCATCAGTGTGAAATTTGCTGAGGGTCATAAGTATTTTGGAATTCTGAGTGGTTGGATTTTCATTGCTGGATAGCACATCTTTTATTACAGATGCAACAATGTGGTTTTTTACCTTTTTGGCATTTTCATCATCACCAGGAGCATCAAAGACTCTTATCATATCAAGGGCACGACTAATAATTGGAACCTGAGTTTTTTCTGAAGCGTGTAGCAAAACTGCCCAATCGTCAACGCTTAGAGCCCATACCGGAATTTGCAGTCTCTTCTCAGCATCTCGAGCAGTACTCAGGAACTTAACATTGATGGCTGGATTCTTTTCGCCAATAGAAGCAAATGCATTTTCATACTCTCCGTTTGAGTCAAAAACAATGAAACGAGCTCCTTTAGCGGAATAATTGGTCTTGGTGAAAACCTCTTGAATTAGTCTTGCGATTGTGTTTGACTTGCCGGCTCCTGTATTCCCAAAAACCGCAAAGTGGAATCCAAAAAACTCATTTAGTTTAACTTTTACTTGGTACTCTGGGAATATAACTGATGTACCAATTGGAAGAACCGTCAGTTTTGTTTTCCCGTTTTCATCGACAATTTCACCGGAATTGATATCGAGCATTAGCCGGAGATCAGCTTCGCTGATTATCATTATCTCTGAAAAAACAGGCGGCATTTTTGTAACGCCAAAGCTAAAGCTACCATTACATATTTCGCCGATGAGATTGATTCGTAAGTATCTATGACTTTCTGCCTTGTTCAGTTTTTCTGAAACCATATCGCTTTTTTCATCGACGGCAATGATCTCAGCTATAATCCGCCGGTTAATATCATCAATAGCCACATACGAGCCTATTTCACCGACAAATCTTATACCGTCATAAAGCGTGACGTAATTGCCTAAATTGTTGTACAACTCGGCAACCACATTATTGTGACTTATAGATATTATCCGACCGATTACTCGTCTGTTCATACTATCAATTCCTTCTTATTTTGGGTCTTCAGAACTATCCCCGAGAACCACTGCGAGCTTTTTCAAGGATTTTTTAATTTCAATTTCTTCTCTTTGTTCTTCATCCTGCGTGGGAAGAACCCTCTCAACGAAGTTGTTGAAATAATGTATGTTATCTTCCGAATTGATGATCCAAATACGATTGTCTCCGATTTCCTGCAATTTTCTAATCATATCCGAATCGCCGAAAATAACAAGTCTGAAATCATATACTGAGAGAGCATTGAGAATAATGCGATTAATATGTTCGTCTCCGAAACTGTATCCCAACGATATCAGTACAGAATTCTTTTTTAGAAGACTGTTCTGCATCATTCTGAAAAGGTCTGAGTATGGAACCATCAGAGTTGTCCTATCCTTCTGGGGCGTGGGATAGATCATTATGGAATCATATTTTTTCCGACTCCTAATCAGTTCAATATCCTTTTCCAAAATGTGAGGGGTATCTGATCCGGAATTGTCATCTTTAAGCCAATTAATTGAACCGTGAATCTTGTAGAGGTTTATAAAATTGCTAACGCTTTTCCATACATCCCTACTTAATCCGAGGTTCTCTACAACTACATAGTTATAAGAATTGGGATTAAAGATTCGTTGAGCGCTTCCCAAAAAACCGTTGTTGTACATAATGCCCAGTTCATCAAGTGCATTTTCACTGTACAGATCGTAATTCGTCGTAAAAATGTTAACTGGTACCTGCCTGGTTTTCTTGACAATGCGCAGGTAAAACTCTTTGTATAGCTGAATAAGTTCTTTAGAATATGGTGTATTGCACACTCTTTCAAATATGAACTTATTAATGATACTAATTTTCCCAGATAGAGCTTTCCTGCTTTTTTCAGAAGTAGTTATATTTTTGAGCGAAATAAGGTAATTGATCAAGGCTTCCAAATTATTCGGAAAAAGGTCTTTGGCTGCATTCTTGCGATCAACTTTAAGATCGGGATTGCAATCATAAAACTCTCTTGCCAGACCAGCCATAGTTGGAATAGCCTTTTCAGCCCCAGTGTCATCTCGATAACTCGAGCAACCTGCCCCAATCAAGAAATTTAGGTTTTCTATCTGTAGGCACTGTGCAATCTCAGTTGCTAATTCATCTGCAGAAACCTCATATTTATGGTTTCCCTTATAAAAATTTATAGTCGAAGTATCCATGTCTGCTCTCCTCTCAGATACGATCGTCAAATCATCTAAGAAACCGTAGGCTTTGGGGAACGGTCTGTGATTTATTATCCTTCCAGCCGGTGCCGGATATCGTTCAGCCATTCGCCCTTGTATTTGAAATAGCGGGGACCGGCGACGGAGTATTTGCTGCCAGTGAGAAGCTGGGCTAAAGAAGAAAGCGAATAGCTCTGCCCCTGATAGCTAACTGTCTTATCATCTACGACGGTGCACTTGATCTCCGGGTTGTTGCAGTATTCGATCTCTTCACCGGGCTGAATGTTGCACATGGAAAAGCGGAAAGGCGACTGGCGCTCTTTGTGCTCGGCGTCGATCTCTTGTGCGGTTTCCTCCGCCTGCTTCTGAGCCTCGTCCATGGCGATCCGTTTCAGCTTGTCCGCGCAGCCGTGGATCTCTGCGATGGCCTCCAGGATGGAATAGGCATCCTCCGGCGACATGGCGTAGAACTCACGCACGCGCTGCTTTCCGTTGAAGTTCTCGATGGAGCGCAGGTTTGGATTCAGCTTGTCGATGATGCTGTGGATCTTCAGATCAGAAAGCCGGGAATTGACCTCATAGGTCGCATAAACCCGGAATGCAAAGGGAATGCACTCACTCCGATTGAGCTGCTGCAGCCGCTTGTCGATATCGTCCGCATACCCGATTTTCACATATTCCGGGAAGGACGGGTTGGTCAGTATGTAGATCACGCCAGATTTATCCATTGTCTATACCTCCGTTATGCCGCGACCCAGCCGTAGCCCTGAACGGCCATATCAATAAAGTGTGTCAGTAACAGATCAATCTTCACAGCAAACGTTTCCTTGTCATACGAAACCGGTAGATCTGCATCCAGCGACTTTTCAATCGCCGTTTTTACCTTTGCGCGCGGCTGTTCGTCCTTGTACCAATCCACAACCATCAGCTCCGACTTCTCCTCGGAAAGCTTCTTAAAAAGATTCTTCGCGGATAGCTTCACCTTCTGCTCCTCCGCCTTTGTAAGTTTCTTTCCGGCAATCAGCAAATCGAAGATTTCCAGTTCCTCTTCCGACAGCCCCTCGGCCTCCGGCCGCTTGTCCTCCGCTTTCAGATCTTCGATCAATTGGAGCAGCTGCTCGTAGTAGTCTTCATTCTCCGACCCGCCGGCGTTATAGCGATCAATGATATTGCGGAAGCGCTGAGAAAACTTCTGTCTCGTACAATTGCGATTCAGCATTTGCTGCAGTGCCTGCTCGATAAACGCCTTCAGATCGTCGATCTCCACGGCCTTGTACTTGGCGACCTTGATCTCCTTCTTTAGCTCCTCCACATCCACCTTGGAAAGGTCGATGACCTTCCCCTGGTGAATGACAAGCCCGGCGTCGTTATCCTCTGCTTTCTGCGAGGAAACGCTGGTGTCCAGAACTTGTGCCATACGCAGCCGGGCGCGATTGATCTTTTCGTCGTCAATGGTATGGCAGAAAAGCCCGTACAGATATGCCAGCGGCGAAAACTTTTCATTCTGCCAGTTCTTCTCAAAGATCTCCGGACGCGATGTCTCGTAGAGATTCATCAGCGTGTTCAGGATCACCTTGAATTTGTCCTTGTTTTCATCGTTGGAAATGATCGTATTGTAGGCTTCCCGCAGCAGATCCAGCCGATCAAGAGTGGATGCCTCTGCTACGATTGCACCGATATCAATGCCAAGGCTTAGCAGAAAATCATCCGCTTCATCGACAGCACTGTTGAGCAGGACAATCAGTTGGTCAATGTCCTTCGCCGGGAACTCCGTACCGTCATCACCGGCCGCGTACTCCGTCAAGGCTTTCTGCATATACTTGAACACATTGACGTAGTCCACGATGATGCCGCAGGGCTTGCCGGGATACACGCGGTTGGCGCGGGCGATGGCCTGCATGAGCGTGTGCCCCTTCATCGGTTTGTCCAGATAGAGCGTGGACAGGTTCTCCACATCGAAACCGGTCAGCCACATGGCACAGACAAACACGAGCTGCAAGGGATCATCGGGATCTTTGAAGCGGTCCTCAATATCCAGGCCTTCCGGCGTGACAGCGTTCATCTTCTGCCGGTGCATGGAAATGTCGAGCCCCTGCTTCTGGAACTTCTCATTCTCATCGGCTTCCTCAGAGACGATGACCGCCATTTCCACACGGTTCATGTAATTGAGGATGCGCGTCAGCTCATCGCGCTGTTCTTTGGTGGCGGCGCTGTTGCGCTCCTGCATGATCTTCTGCTTCTCAATCGCCCAGTAATGCTGCACCTTGTCGTACATCTTCACCGTCGTATACTTATCGACGGAGACGACCATGCCCTTCCCAAGGAAACCGCGGCGCGGGAAATGATGAGCAATATCCTGGGCGATCTTATCAATGCGATCCTCCCTCTTGATGACCTCCAAAATCCGAGAGGAGGAGTTTTCCAGCAAGCGGGTCTCGTCCTCGTTCAGGTTTTCCTCCTCGATGATGTCCACCACATCGTCGTCCAGAAAGTCATTTTCCAGCCCGACCTCCGGCACACGGCGGGAATAGAACAGCGGCACCGTGGAGCCGTCCTCCACCGACTGGGCGAAGTTATACTCTGACACATAGTTCCCGAACCACTGGTTGGTCAAGCGCTTGCTGCCCAGCAGCGGGGTGCCAGTAAAGGCGATATAATTGGCATTTGGCAAGGCCGTGCGCATGTTCTCCGCCAGATCCTTGTACTGTGTCCGGTGCGCTTCATCCACCAGCACGATGATATCGTCCCGGGTGGAGAGCACAGGGTACTTTTTACCCTTGTCATAGCGGAACTTATGGATCAGGGTGAAAATGAAGGATTTGTTGGTCTGCAGATAGTCCCGCAGCTGCTTACCGTTCTTCGGCTGGCATTCCTCTTTCTGCCCAATCACTTCCGTCTTTACAAAATTCTTGTGGATCTGGTCATCCAGGTCTTCGCGATCGGTGATGATCAGGAATGTGAAATTGCCCGAGATCTTGCGCCGAACCTTGCGGACGAAGAACACCATGGAAAAGGATTTGCCGGAACCCTGGGTGTGCCAGAACACGCCAAGCTTGCCCTGCAGCTCCGCCCGGTTCTTTACCGATTCCATCAAGTTGTTCACTCCGAAATACTGGTGGTTTTTGGCAATGATCTTGTTCTTCTGATTGCGGAACATGATGAAGTTTTCTATGTAGTCGATCAGCCGGCCTTTTTGCAGCAGGCCGTCGATGAAATACCGGACCGAGCTTTCGCCCACCGTACCGGCTTCCTTCAAAGCCTGACGGTCGGGCCGTTCCTTCTCGGAGTCCACCTTCAGCCACTCGAAGAAATGATTGTAGGTGGCGTTGAAGGCGCCGAGCCGTGTCTCCAGCCCGTTGGACAGCACGCAGATCTGATTGAGCGCAAACAGGTTCGGGATATCCCGCAGGTAGTTCTTCAGGTTGTCGTTATAGGCCTCCTCCACCTTGACGATGCTGTTTTTCAGCTCAACAAACACCATGGGCAGGCCGTTGATAAAAATCAGCACGTCCGGGCGACGCCAGTAGACGCGTCCTTGTATCCACATCTGGGAAACGGCGGTGAAGGTGTTGTTCTCCGGGCGGTCAAAATCGACCAGCTTCACAAAATCAAAATCCTCTTTGCCGTTGCGGCGGAGGCTGATTTTGATGCCGTTGCGGATCTGGTTGTAGTACTTGTAATTGGTGGCCGTCATATCCGTGGCGCTGAAATCCCGGCAGAGGTCGCGGGCGATCTCCTCCAGCTTTTCGCCGGGTATATCTGGATTTAGGCGCGCCAAGGCCTCCCGCAGAATAAGCGGGAGTACGCATTCTTTCTTGCTGCTTCGTCCAGTCCCATCCGGCAGCAGCTCGCGCTTGTCCGGAGAAGGGTCACAGCGCAGAATACCATATTGGAACGGGTCACCCTCCAACTTTTGCAGGATCGCCTGTTCAATATCGTCTTCGGATATGAAGTTGCGCATTGTAGTCACCACCTATATTATCCGTTCTTTTGAATGTCCTCTTTTAATTTCTTTACGCGCTCTTTGCGCTCCAGATGATCCAACTCCAGGAATGCCAGCAGGCACATTTGGTACATATCGTCATACCATTGTTCGATGTCGCTATCTTTCATATCTGCCACGAAATGAATATAGTTCTTACCAACTTGATCTGCGTTATTATGTCGTACATTTACACTATTCAGAAGATAGAACAAATCTGATTCCAACGAGCCGCTAACTTGCTTTAGTTTTGCTCTCTTTGGTTCTAACTTGTCTGCCAGCGCAATCAGTGTAGCCTTTTTTCTTTCGAGATCACCCTTCATCGAGTGATGGTTGTATTCAATAATCCTGTACGACAACGCAGGATCAACTATCTCCGCGGCAGAAATCGCCGCCTGGTCTTTGGGGACAAAATCAGTAATACCGTTTTGATTATTTGGCATATACCCTATGGTCTCGATAACCGTCAGCACTTGCTGGACATAGAACTGCATTGGGTCACCAATTCCGACTATACCACCGCCATAGATGGTATTTTGATTGTAGATGGCGAGATTATATGAATACTCACAAAAAGACACTAAATACTCTATGTCAAAGGTAGAAGGATTCTTTTCAAAGCTATATCCATAAAAATCATCAAAGTCATCTAAAGATACGCATGTACCGCGAAAGGGAAGCCGAACAAAATATGTCGCACAGTAATCCTTCAACGAAGATCCTGCTCCCACCATATCTTGAAACTTCTGTACACAAAACATTCCATATAGACGGTCATACTCTCTACGAATATCTATGGCCGCAGTTTTCAAAACTTGAGAAAAGGGAATGCGTTTCATAACAGCTTGCCTCTATTTCTAAAATATATTTGCCGGACTATACTACTGCATTGTATTTGCACAGCGATAAAACAACCTGTCTTTTGCTATCTCTTTTACCGGCGTAGGAACTTTCTTGCAATCATCGATAGCTCCGGCGAGTATATCCTTGACGCTGATTCTCGAATTTCGGACGTCCCGAATAGCTTCCTTTGCCGTAACCCTGCGCTTGGAACTTCTTATCAGGGACTCCATGAAGCTTTGAAAAGAATCAATATATTCCTCTCGGATGCCCTTATTTACATTAATCGCAACATAGTTCTGGAAGTTTAGAACATTCTTTTGCCCAGGATTGTTCTGCAAGACGAGTACTTCCGTTTCACCGGAATAGTTCCACCGAATACGGTCTTGCAGTTTTTCCTTGAATTCAGTAAAGGCCTTTGTACTGAAATACCAGTCCCGCTGCATCATCGCATCGACTTTCCTATAAGTCTGGTCTTCTGCCTTGGCAAAATCATCAGTGTACCCGATAGCATAAATAGAGCAGTATTTTGCAGAATTGTAATGGATATACTCAAATTCCTTTAAGATTTTTTCTTCCGTTGGACGAGCGAAAAGGAAAACGACAATTTCCATGTTTTCAACTTGGCTTTCGATACGCTCTATTTCTTCGTATGTACTGGCGGCAAACATGATTACACCTCCGAATTGTCCTGATTTTTCGCTGCTTTGCTCCATTTCTCAATCAAGTAGTTTACAAACGCCGAACAGGAAACCAGCATGTATTTTGCGTCTTCGGCGGGCGCCCATTTGAAATCAATGCCTCCATGACGGATTCCGTCCTCGTCTGAAGTATACCCGTACATAGATGAAAACGCGTTTTCCATTGACGGGTGGATATGCACTCCGTAGTCTTTAAGCTTTTTTATTGTTTTCCCTAGAGTTGCATTCTTACCGGACAATCCAGTAATAATGCTGCAAACTGCCTCAACTGCACTGATCGACTCCTTAATTGAGTTTTCGTAATCAGGTAGGGGCCTTCGTGAAAAAAGCTCTGTTGCCTTTTTTAAATGTACATTTATACTGTTATAAGGGGTTTGTTGTGCCTGTTCGATACACTTTATTTCGTACTCATTTGTAATGGGGACTACTTGTCTTCCGATTACTCTGTATCCAGCATTCTCAGCCGATAGAACACCATTAAAGTTATCTATTGCATCACTGAGGTCTTTCGTCGGGAGAAATGCGAGATATATTTCAACGAAATCATAGATTCGATACCATTCTGCCTGATCATACCATTTCCGAAAAACAGCAAGATTTTTATCCAAATCAGCGTTATCATAAACGCTGGTATACGAAAGCCCACATGCATCCATTATTTCTTCGAGATAGTGAGAATCGATAACTGCAATATCATTACAGATTTCACATCTGTAAATATTCCAAATCCTGTTTCTTAATTCTATGGTCATGCTTTCCAACTGCAAAGGCTTTACCACATACCCATATCGTTCAGAAAAAGTGGACATTTTTACACCTCCAGCTTTCCGCTCATCAGGCGCGGTAGAAGCAGATCGCGCTGCTGGATGAGGTTCTTGTTTTCCTGTACCATCTGATAAACGCCATCGAAGATTGGCGTAACAATTGTTTCGAAATGATCCAGCACAGTCTTTTCCGGTTGAAGAATCTTTGTTGATTTCAGCTTATCCTCGTCAACACGCTGACGCCCATCGGCTCCATTCATGCTCAAAATGGCTGTCTGCCGGAAATAGTAGCTCCGGGCAATGCAATAAACATAGTGAGGCGTTAATGCCTTAGACCGCATAACGACAAACTCGGTCGAACCTCCGAGCACCTCGTTTTCCGGCATGCCCATAACAAACCCGGTTTTCCCGTTTTCCAGGCAGGGCGTAATTTTGGCCAGCAGAGTGTCGCCGTTTTGTGAGCGCCGACCTGAAATGGAATCCTGCCGCACAAAGCAGCCTGAATCTAATACCATGGAGTTCGTGCTGAGCGCTTCCATGGGGATGATCGTAAACTCCGTTTGATTCCCTGTTTTCAGCGTCGGGTTGAAATCAATGACCTCATCGGCTCGCCTATAAGCCCACCCCTTCGGGATACCATTTTCAAAATCTGCCTTCTCATGTCCGGGGAAGCGGAAGCGGACAAACCACTCCTTATACAGGTTTTCCGCCATCTGCTCCAAAACCTTGATGCGCTTGTTGTTGACTTCGATCAGATTGTCATAAGCGGAGAGAATGGAAACAATCTGGTCTTGTGCCTTCCTGTCGATATCAGGCAAGTCGATCTTTCCAATGTCCTTTGATGAAAAAGACGGAAAAGTCGACTGAGACAACTCTGCAATATTCGAGAGATATTTCACGACCTCATTTGTTGATAGATAGTAGAAGGCAAACCTCGTGTTATAGCTTGAGTTGTTTCGAAGCAGCACAAAGCCGGTCGACGCAACGGCATGCTCATAGCTGTCATTATAAAGATAATAATGACGCAAATTAGGGCGGACGGAGGAATACAGTATATCGCCAGGTCTTACTAATCGCTGTGCCCGTGAAGGAAACTCGTCTTCCAGAAAAGAGACTTCCGACAACAAACCTGCATTAACAGAAGATGTGTCAATATAATTGATAAAATCTGTGTATTTGCTTGTATTACCAACAGGGTTTAATGAAAAACTGTCTCTAACTTTCATACTCACACACCATTTATGCAAGAAAAATTTGGCGATACTGTAGATTCTAGATCTACTATCAACAGCAGACCATAAATAAGATTTATCATCTTGACGCAATCTATCTTCGATTTCTTCCGTGTAGAACGACCATGGGCAATCCAATGCCGATTAAGCCCCGTCGGTTCTTTCCCTTTGAAATCAGAAGGTACAGAAAAAGAGTCCAAAGTTTTTTCTAACGTCAAAGCCAACGTTAACATCGCATATTCATCGTTATCGAGAAACTCGTCATTATCGAGTTTCTTCTTAATCACGTCGATGCGAGGCCCAAGACGTGATGTGGGATTCCCAGAAATATCGGTCAGCAAACCATCAAATACAGAGGTGAACCCTGTAACTGCCAGGTCACTATTACCATCCCGAAACGCTTCTGCAGATTGAGAATAAAGCCGTTTATGCTTCTGCATTGCCGGAGAAGAAAGGGTCTTGTCAATAGTTCTGTTTACCTTGGAGAATCGATCCCGGAGCATCTGCTCTCTAAGCGTTTTGCTGATGTTCTCTGAATCCACAATTTCATCGACAAATTCTTCGGTCATATAGTCCCAAAAGACAAACTGAGCATCTCCCATTTTTTCAATTGCTGAAAAACGACGGGAAACATGCAAAAGAACTTGTCCAATCTCTTCTACTTTTGGCTTATACTGCTCAAGCGCCTCAACAATAGGTTGCAGTGTGGATTGAATATTCTGCAATGCCTCCAGTGCAGGTCGGGTAATCTCTTGTATTCGAGAAAGAGCCGCACTCAACCCTGAAAAATCATACCCCTGCCAAGGAGAAGTAAAATCACTCATTTGTAAACAAACCTCTCAGGTTCAACGATATCTGCGCTTCTAGCTTCTTCGCTTCCTCATTCAAAGCTTCAAACTCCGCATTCAAGCCCAGCATAGTCTCTTTGAAATCAGCCTCAGTCATGCCGTCGTCCTCGATGACCACTCCCACGTAGCGCCCGGCGTTGAGGGAATAGTCCTGGTCGATAATGCCGTCCTCGCCGTCCAGCTTCGCCGCCTTGCACAGGCCGATCACATCCCGGTATTCGCCGTCGGGGAATCGCTCGGTCAGCCAGTCGATCTGGGCCTGCCAGTAGGCCTTCGTCTTGGTTTCCTTATCCTCAGCAGCTTCCGGAGCAGCCGCCAATGCCTCCCGATACTCCACAAGAAGTGCGACAAAGGCAGCAGTATCCCCATGATACAGGCGGGTGATGATTCCCAGGTTTTTGATCTGCTCGTCGCTGAACTTCCGGTGGGCTCGATCCACCTGCGTGAAAACGTTGCGGGCGTCGATGAACAAGATCTCGTTCTTTTTGTCTGTCTGGGGCTTGTGCTTGTCAAAGAACCAGAGCGTAGCCGGCAGGGTAACAGAGGAGAACATATTGGAGGGCAGCGTCACCATCTGGCTGATGATGCCCTCTTCGATCATCTTTTTTCGAATCTCATACTCGCTCTTGCCTGCGTCGGAAGCGGAGTTAGCCATAACCAGTGCCGCTTTGCCGTGCTCATTCAGGGACGTGGCAAAGTAGCCGATCCACAGGTAGTTGGCGTTGGGAACCGTTTCTTTCTTGTCGGAGGCTTTTTTCGCCGACTTGGTGGAGTTGCGGGGAACGCCGTAGGTATTGAAGCGCGCATCACCGCTGACACGGTCAAAGGAGACCTCGTCCACGTTGAACGGCGGATTTGCCATGACGTAATCGAAGGCGCCGAAAGCGTTGTAGGGATCGGAGTAGAAGGAGTTGGCCTCGGTGATGTCGCCGCGCACGTTGTTGAGCAGCAGGTTCATTTTAGCCAGCTTCACGGTGTCCGGTTCCTTCTCTACACCGTAGCAGCGGAACTTCATCTGCTCCGCCTCGTTTGCATTGTGGGCGTGCATGTACCGCGCAGCCTGGACAAACATGCCGCCGGAACCGCAAGCGGGATCGAGAAATTTTTTATCGCCGGGCTGCGGGTCCAGCACTTCGACCATATACCGCACGACTGTGGCCGGCGTATAGAAGGTCCCGCCGTCCTTACCCTCTGCCAGGGCGAAGTTGCCGAGGAAGTATTCATAGATCTCGCCGAAGATATCAACGGTGCAGTTTTCGGGGATATCCTTGAAAATGCGGACGATGTTGGAGAGCAGCTCCGGCTCCTCCTCCGGCACGAGTTGGGCGTAGACCTCCTTGGGCAGCACACCCTCCATCTTGGGATTTTCCCGCTCGATGGCCTCCATGGCCTTTTTCACCAGATCGGCCTTCTCCGCTGTGTCCGGCGCGTCATTAATAAAGTCATAATAGGCGCACTCTGGGAGGAAGAAGCCGCACTTTTCGACCGCGATCTCCTTGCTGGTTTTCTCCATGCGGGTGCCGAGCCGCTTGGTATACTCCGCGTCGATCTCATCCTTGTGCTGCTTGAACAGAATATCCGCATAGCGAAGGAAGATCAGGCCGAGGATCGGCTGACCGTATTTGTTCGCCGCCAAATGCGCACCGGAACGCAGCACGTCCGCCGCATGCCAGAGGTTGTCCTTTAAGGTTTTCAGTTCTCTATCTGTCATTACGCTTTCACCTACATTAATTTGGGGGATCAATATCCAAATAGGAAATCAAGAATTGTTCTGCAAAAACATCACATCATAGATCGGCAGATACGTGATCTTACCGTTCGTCGTGATCTCGCGGGTATTGGACAGAACGAACGCCTTTTTCACGTGATAATCGTCGTTCTTTATAAAAGTGCTCAGCGCGCTGTGGACGGTGTAGTCCTTGCCGGATTTGACCTCGATGGGGATGGCGGAGAGGCTGTCGTAATCGTCGATCAGATAATCCACCTCGCCCTTGCTGCGGTTATCGTAATAGAACAGCTTGTAGCCGTGCGCGGCCAGCTCCTGGGCCACCACGCTTTCATACACAGAGCCGAGATTGATCCCCGTCTCATCGTCCAGGATCGCACGTATATTGCTGCCGTACAAAACGTCCGTCAAAAGGCCTACGTCGTTCAAATAGAGCTTGAGCAGGTTTTTGCCGACAGACTGTGTTAGGGGAAAGACTGGGGTAGTGATCGCGTTGACGTCCAGGGCGATTCCCGCGGAGATCAGATATTCAAACTCATCCTGATAGTCGGAAAAACGCTTGCCTCGCTTGTCCTCGATATCCTGAAAGACCACCCGTTTCTTCTTGCTCTCCAGATTGGAGGGGATCATATCGTAGATCCTGCGGATCTTCAGCTTCTTGTTATTGTCCGCCTCGTACTTCGACGCGTCATCAGCATAGAACGCGCGGATATCCCGATGGATCGTCCTGACCTTTACGATGTTGGTGTCTGCAATAAAGGAGTTCACGGCGTCGGGCAGCCCGCCAATCAACAGATATTTCTTGAAGAGGTCCATCACCTTCCCGTGCATAGCTGCATCCAGGCTCTCACCGGCAAGGAACTTCTCATGCATCATATCGATGGCGAACTGATTAAACCCGTTTGCCAACAGAAACTCCTCAAAATCCAGCGGGAACATGCGCTTTACTTCAATGCTTCCGATGGGGATCGAGGTGGTCTTCTTCAAGGTCACACCGAGCAGCGACCCGCTGGCGATATAGGTAAACCTGTCGTCCTGCTTTAAAAACTTGAGCATGGTCAGCAGGTGCGGATATGCCTGGATCTCATCAAGGAAAATCAGCGTGTTTTTCTTCTCTCCCATTCGCTCGCCGGCGATGGTACTGACTTGGAAATAGAAGTCCTTGACGGTGCGGACCTGCTCAAACAGCCGTGGACCGTTATAATCCTCCGCAAAGTTCAGCTCGATATAGTTCTCAAAGAACTGCTGCCCGACGTAGCGGATGATAAAGGTCTTTCCGATCTGCCGCGCCCCGTCGATAATCAGCACTTTGTTGGAGTCTGACTTCAAGTAGCTTTCGATATACGGCTGAATTTTCCGATATAACATAGCGCACCTCCGCACTTTTCAGCATAATCAACGCGCCGGGAAACACATAATTCAACTGGTTGCACATCTCGTGACAAACACATTTCAATATCTATTATACTCACAAAAACGCACAAATCAATAGCCGGTGCAAAATAAATATATCCCGTTGTCAAGACTGCAAATCCGATTATTGCACATTGGACTCTAGTGTAGCGCCGGGCTATCATATACGCGAAGGGAAACCAAAAACAATGCGTATATGAAGGAGGCGCGGCATGGAAAACAGATTTGCAGCAGCGCGGAGGCGGTATCTGCGCACGCACATGGACGGTATCTACACAGGGATGCTGCTGACGGGGACTCTAGAGCCGCATCTTGCCGAGATCGGCGAGTCGGCGCAGGCCATGTTTGACCGGCTCGTGGAGCAAATGAAGAAGGCCGAAGGCGTCACCGAGCAGCTGAAGGCTGAGAATCAAATGGAATGGGTGGGGTGGATGAACAGCATCCGCAGCCGAGCGGAGGAAGTTGTCCTTTCTGAGCTGGTTTATTGCTGAGGTGTGGTGATGTTCAAGCATAGAAGAAATCGAGTGTTAGCACTCTGCGCCAGCGAGCGACGGCTGCTGGTAAAGGCCCTGCTGTCCTTTCGGAACAAGCTGGTAGCAAGCGGCAAGCCCACCGAGGATATCAATGAGCTGCTGATCCGGCTGCTACGGTAAAAACTGAATAAGAGAAATGAGCGTCTGCTTCTGAAAAGAGGCAGGCGCTTATTTTTATGGCATCAATTTTGCAGCCACACCGATGAAATCCGGAATGGAAATGGCATCAATTTTGATGCCATAGACGAAAAATGGCTCCATTTCGGAGCCACGAGCAGTCCTGCATAGGAAAATGGCTCCAATTTGGAGCCAAAACAAAAGAATTTTTCAAGGGGGTTAATTTTTTGGCCTTCTCGCTGCCTACCAAGTGAGGGGAACTTTGAAAAAGCTCTGCACAAGCTCGGCTTTTTATAATTTACCAGCTCAAAAGAAAAAATTTTGAAAAGCAGCGGGAAAATCCGAAAAAAATTCGGCAAAGGGAAAGTGAGAGGAGCTTCTAAGCTTCCCCCGTGTACCTCGATAACTGAATAGCCGTTACCGAGACAGATATGACTGTGCGACGACCGCAAAAGAGCGAGCACGGCAACGCCGCGGAGACCCCGGGGCAGGCATATAAAAACGATATCGGAAGTACGGCACCAACCAAAAAACACAATTACCAGCGAAAGAAAGAAGGTGAAACACATGAACAAGCTACAACTGATCGATGCCGATACCCTGTATTACAAGCCTCTTGCCCACCCCAAAATGCTCATCGACGGTGTTCTCTCCGACGGGCTCGCCATTTTAGCGGGTGACTCCAAGATCGGCAAGAGCTGGATGGTGCTGTGGCTGTGCCTGCAAATCAGCCGCGGCGAGGCGGTGTGGGGGCTGCCCACCAGAAAAACCGATGTGGTATATCTGGCTTTGGAGGACCGGGAATGGCGCGTTCAGCAGCGTATGCAGGAGCTGACGGACTCTCCGCCGGAGAATCTCCGCTTCGGCTTTTCCTGTGGACAGCTGGGCGCGGAGCTGGAGGGGCAGATCGAGGAGACTCTGCGGGAATTTCCCTCCACGGGCCTGATATTCCTCGATACCCTCCAAATGGTGCGGGACAATGCTTCCGCAAAGGTCAATGCCTATGCCCAGGACTACAAGGATCTGTCCGGCCTGAAAAAGCTTGCCGATGACCACGGCATTTGCATCTTCGTTGTCCATCACACCCGAAAGGAGCGGGACAGCAGCAATATTTTCAATGATATGACCGGCTCCACAGGCATTCTGGGCGTGGCGGATACGGGGATGATTCTCCGCAAGGATGACCGCTTCGGCGATTGTGCCACCCTCTGCATTACGGGCCGGGATGTGGAGGAGAAGAAGCTGAAAATGCAGATGCGGGGCGTCCGATGGGAGATTACCGAGGCGCTCAGTGCCAAGGATTTGCGAAAGGAACGCATCCCGGACTTTGTTTTTCAGGTGGCGGATTTTCTCTTGGCGCACGGGCGGTTTCGGGGCACGGTGTCCCAACTGCTTGCCGCCGTAGGTAATACGGAGCTGAAGCCCAACCTCGCCAGCAAGCATCTGACCCGTCATTACAGCGATGTGCTGCTGCCCCTGGGAATCACCTACGAGTATCGTAAAACGGCGGCTGCCCGGTTGGTGCTTTTGGAGCTGCATGACGGTGCTGACGGTCATGACGGTTCCTCCGGGAGCGAGAGACTTGCGTCACTGCGGAAACAGAATGACGGAACCTTCCGGCTTCCCCAAGCATCGTCACAAGCGTCATCTGCGTCATGGGAGGAGGCGGAGGACGATGAGGAATTGCCGCTTTAAGGGGTGCGGGGCTATACACCGCTTTTTTATCCGTAAGGATAACGAGCATGGGATTTGTGTAGCCGTGCGGCACCCGATTCCCCCGTATCTGCCGATACGAAAGGGGCGCGCCCCTGTAACCCCGCTGAAAGGATGTGATATCTATGCGGAATCGAACAGAGGAAATCAATGTGCGAGTCTATAAAACCGAGAAGAATACCATTCGCAGAAAGGCAAAGAAATGTGGCATGAATATGTCGGAATATCTCCGAACCTTGGGAACCGGCGCAGTGGTGAGGGAAGCTCCGCGCCGGGAGCTGATGCTGGCGTATCAGAAGCTGACAACGCTCCACGATACCGTCCGCTACGAGCTTGCCATGAGGGACTTTGACGAGGCACTGACCGAGATCGAGAGCCTGCTTCTGCGCGCCTATCACGGGAAGGAGGATGGAGATGGCGGTGACGAAGATCTGGGCGATCCATGACAGCGTCAGCCGTGTGGTGGACTACTGCACCAACCCCAGCAAGACCAAGCTGAGCGACCTGGAGCAGGTGCTGCTGTATGCTGCCGACAAAGAAAAAACCCTGGATGAGGGGGAGCAGCAATACGCCGTCACCGGAATTGGCTGCAGGGCGGAGTCTGCCGCAAGGGAGATGGCTGCCGTGCAGAGGCGCTTCGGCAAAGCCGGCGGCAATGTGGCCTACCACGCCTACCAGTCCTTCAAGACCGGTGAGGTCACGGCGGAGGAATGCCATCGCATCGGCGTGGAGAAGGCGCGG
>ENA-OOVX01000131-OOVX01000131.1-human-gut-metagenome-genome-assembly--contig:-NODE-131-length-21517-cov-3.523623_pt1 | contig 21517 bp, 19 predicted proteins | sample MGYA00241401_ERZ501309 | MGnify/ENA primary metagenome ERZ501309 (study PRJEB25962, sample SAMEA2042282) | human gut metagenome | biome: human gut; feature: human-associated habitat; material: faeces... | reverse complement strand
AAGTTTTGTGTCTAACTTTTGGGGTGCACTTCAAAGCAGGAGATTTTTTATTTCTAAGTTTCAATCTGTATGTAAGATTTTTATTTTTGCAATTCTATTTTGAGGCGACTTCTTTTGTTAAATCACTTCAATGCCTTGCTGCCGGCAAAGTTCCAGACTCAAGTCCTTCAGCTTGAACTTCTGAATCTTTCCGCTTCCCGTCATCGGGAATTCCTTCACGAAGAAAACATATTTCGGAATTTTGTAGCGGGCGATCTTTCCCTCACAGAACTCACGGACATCGTATTCGTTCATCGTATACCCTTCATGCAGGATGATGAAGGCTCCCACCGCCTCGCCGTATTTTTTCGAGGGGACACCTGCCACCTGTACGTCCTTTATGCCCGGCATCTGATAGAGAAATTCCTCTATTTCACGCGGATAGATATTCTCTCCTCCACGGATAATCATGTCCTTGATGCGTCCCGTAATGCGGTAGTTGCCGTTCTCGTCTTTTACACCCAAATCGCCTGAGTGCAGGAAACCGTTCTGGTCTATCACTTCGGCGGTAGCCTCCGGATTCTTGTAGTATCCTTTCATGGTATTGTATCCGCGGTTACACATTTCGCCTTGTACGCCTTGGGGACATTCCTCACCCGTTTCCGGATCGAGAACCTTTACTTCCGTAAACTCAAAGTCGCGTCCTACCGTGGTGAAGCGTACCTCCTGCGGGTCGTCGATGCGGCTGTGCGTCATACCCGGCGAGGCCTCTGTCAGGCCGTATACGCTGGTTACTTTCATGAACATTTTCTCTTCCACCTGCTTCATCAGCTCTATCGGACAGAGCGATCCTGCCATGATACCCGTACGCAGGCAGGACAGGTCGAACATGTCGAACATCGGATGATTCAGTTCGGCAATGAACATGGTCGGTACCCCGTAGAGTGCCGTACAGCGTTCCTTGTGGATGGAAGCAAGCACCAGCAGCGGATCGAACCGCTCTACCATGACTTCCGTACAGCCGTGCGTCAGGCAGTTCATGGTGGCGAGCACTACCCCGAAACAATGGAACAGCGGTACACATACGCAGAGCTTGTCGTCGGCAGTGAACTTCATGTGCTCTCCTGTCAGCAGTCCGTTGTTGGCGATATTATAGTGGGTAAGCATCACTCCCTTGGGGAAGCCCGTCGTACCCGACGTATACTGCATGTTTACCGTGTCGTGGCAGTTGACTTTTCTCTTGGCCTCGTCGAGTACGGTATCGTCGATGTTGTTTCCCAGCAGCAGAATCTCCGCCGTGTTGTACATGCCGCGATACTTTTCCTGACCGATATAGATAACGTTTCGCATGTGCGGGAAACGTTTGCTTTTCATGTGGCCGCGTTCGAATGTTTTCAGCTCGGGAAGCATGCGGTACGTCATCTCCACAAAGTTACTGTCCTTTTCTCCGTCGACAATACAAAGAGTATGCATGTCCGAGTTCTCGCACAAGTATTCCAGCTCCGCCTGCTTGTAGTTGGTGTTGACGGTAACGGCTACCGCACCAATCTTGGCACAGGCATAAAGGAACGTCAGCCAGTCGGGGACGTTTCGTGCCCATATCCCTACATGCGTGCCGTGCGTAATGCCGATGGCAAGCAATCCCTTCGCCATATTGTCTACACGGCGGTTGAACTGACTCCACGTAAAGCGCAGGTTACGGTCGGAGTACAAGATGTATTCCTTGTCGGGCGTTTCGGCAGCCCAGTGTTCCAGCCAGTCGCCCAGGGTCCTTTCCGATAATTGTATCATATATAGTCAGTTTGTCAGATAGGCGTATAGATAACGGCCAGGATGCGGGCCTCCTGTCCCTCGAACGCATGTACGTGATGCGGTACGATAGAGTCGTAGTAAATGGTATCTCCTTCTTCCAGCAGATACGTATACTTGCCATAGTTTATTTCGAGCGTTCCTTTCAGTACCATGATAAACTCCTCGCCTTCGTGTGCCGAGAGATTGAATTCACTGTTTCCGTCTGCATCGATGTCGACAATGAACGGCTCCATGTGACGGTCGGTCTTGCTGCGCGACAGGGCGTGATAGTGCATGTGCTGCCGGGCATCGAGGGCATTGTTCGAAAAGCTGATGGTATCGTCGGCCTCTCCGTGACGGCATACTACCGGACCGGCTTCATCGGGCTGGTCGTCGAGGAAGGTTCCCAGACGTACCCCCAGAGCACGTGCCAGCTTTACCAGCGGGGCAAGCGACGGTATATCAATGTTTTCTTCGATGCGGGTTATTTGTTCAATGGCAAGCCCGGTACGGTCTGCCAGTTCATCCAGACTTATTTCTTTGGCCATTCTGAGGCCTCTGATCTTTTCTCCGATAATGTTGGTTTTATCCATAGTATAAGCAGTTTTTGTTAATGCGTAAGCCTTTATATAGCTTTTGTCAAATCAGGTCGGTGGCAAATATAGTAAAGATTTTATAATACGCACGGTGTAGATACCTAAAAAAGGTTACAGCGCTTTTCCGTTCATATTCAGTTAACTAATATTTTCATAAAAAAACGTATACGGCAGACTGGTTGTGAACTAAAGTGAAAGTACCCTTGTTCTGATTCAGACGGTTCGGCCGTTTGAAAGACATTTGAATTTCCTTTAAACATAGACAGAAAGATTATGAAACTGATTATGACCGACCGCCCTGTCGACGTAAGTTTTCTGAAGGATGAGGCGGTGAAATACATCGATTTATCCTCCCTGCGGATAGCCAACTGCATGGGATGCTTCGGATGCTGGACGAAGACGCCGGGCCGATGTGTGATTCGTGACGATGCCACCCGGGTGTATCCGTATATCGCCGCAAGCGATACGGTACTGTATGTCAGTCGCCTGTGTTACGGCGGCTACGACAGCGTGATGAAAACCATGCTGGAGCGCGCCATTCCCGTGCAGCAGGCCTTTATACGCATCCACAAGGGAGAAACGCATCACGTGCAGCGGGCCGTGATGATGAAGAAAGCCACGATTCTTGCCTACGGTGACATCTCGCCCGAGGAGCAGGATATTTTCCGGCAGCTGATAGCCCGTAATGCCATCAATATGAGTTTTGAGAGTTATGAAGTGAAGTTTACCACCGAAGTTCTGCTGAACGATGCGGTGAAAGAAATTGTAGAAAAATGGGAAACGTACTGATTCTGAACGGCAGCCCGAGGGCGCCGAAATCCAATTCACGGCAATATGCCGAAATCTTTTCGACCAACTGCCAGTTGCCGTCGGATTATTTCAATATATCGAAGAACAATCATGCCGAACTCTGCCGGAGGATGTCGGAATATTCTGATGTGCTGCTGGTGTTTCCGCTTTATGCCGATTCGCTTCCGGTAGGTTTCCTGAATTTCCTGAAGCATCTGGAAGCCAATCCTCCGGAACGGAAACCGGTGGTGTCGATCCTGATTAACTGCGGTTTTCTAGAGCATCAGCAAAACGACATCGCCTTGAAGATGCTTCGTTTCTTTTGCCGGAAGAACGGTTATCGGATGGGGTCGGTGCTGGCACTGGGAAGCGGGGAGGCGATACTCGGTACCCCGTTCCGTTACGTAGCGGTCAGAGCGGTCAAGAAGCTGGCGAAATCTGTCGGAAGTGGGAGTTACCGTACGATACGGGCCACCATGCCGCTGAACAAACGCTTGTTTCTCTGGGCTGCCACGTACTACTGGACCTGGTATGGCAAGCGTTTCGGAACAACCAAGGAGCAGATGCAGACCATGAAGATTGAGTAAGGATGTTTTTGCATCCGTTCGCCTCCCGTGCTACAAAATTGTTTTGTACCTTTGCGGCGACAAAAAATAAAACGGATGAAAGAGGCTTTTATCAAACTTCACCTCTCGGTGCTGATAGCCGGAGGTACAGGAGTCTTCGGGCGGTTGATTACCCTGAACGAGGGACTGCTGGTGTGGTATCGTATGTTGTTGGCTGGTGTGCTGTTCTATATCGTACTTTTCTTGCTGAAGAAACTGCGGAAACTTCCTGCCCGCGATGCTCTGCGTATCGCTTCGGTGGGATTGTTGCTGGCTGTACACTGGCTGTTTTTCTATGGCAGTATCAAGGCCTCGAACGTATCTATCGGGGTGGTCTGCCTGTCGCTGATGAGCTTCTTTACCGCTTTGTTCGATCCACTTATCAACCGTCACCGGGTATCGGCAAGCGAAATCGTATTCAGTCTGATCGGAGTGGCGGGCATTGTGCTCATTTTTCATTTCGATACCCGTTATCGGACGGGTATTCTCCTGGGAGTGGTGTCGTCGGCACTGGCTTCTCTGTTTACCATCTGCAACAAGAAAGTGGCATCGGGTTATCCGTCGGGCATTACTCTGCTCTATGAAATGGGAGGGGGCTTTGCCGGGCTGACCTGCATGTTGCCTTTGTATCTGTATTTCTTTCCTGTACCTACCATATTGCCTTCGGCTACCGATTTCGGCTATTTGCTGGTGTTTGCTTCGGTGTGTACCGTTCTGCTGTACATTCTTCAGATACAGGTGCTGAAGAAGATTTCGGCGTTTACGTTCAATCTGACGTACAACCTGGAGCCTATTTACAGCATTATTCTGGCAATGATTATCTTTCGGGAAGCAAAGGACTTGAACTTCAGCTTCTATACGGGACTGGGACTGATTTTTCTGTCTGTCGTGATGCAGACGGGAAGGGTGGTCTGGCAGGCAAAGAGAAACCAACTAAAACCGTAACGCATGGACGATTTGAGATTACGCATACAACAGTTGTTGCAGCAGCTGAACGAACGGGTGTTCGGCAAGGAGCATGTCATCGCGCTGTCGCTGCTTTCTGCCGTGGCAGGCGAGAGTATCTTTTTGCTGGGACCTCCGGGAGTGGCAAAGAGTATGGTGGCGCGCCGCCTGAAGCTGGCTTTCCGCGGGGGAGAGGCTTTCGAGTATCTGATGTCGCGCTTCAGTACGCCCGATGAGATTTTCGGACCGGTTTCCATTTCGAAACTGAAGGAAGGCGATACGTACGAACGGGTGACCGAAGGGTATCTGCCTTCGGCTACGGTGGTGTTTCTGGATGAGATCTGGAAGGCGGGACCGGCTATTCAGAATGCGTTGCTGACGGCTGTCAACGAGAAGATTTTCCGCAACGGACGGGTGACGATGCAGCTTCCGCTAAAAGGACTGGTGGCGGCATCGAACGAGTTGCCGGCGGTAGGACAGGGGCTGGAGGCTTTGTGGGACCGTTTTCTGCTGCGTGTCATGGTGACAGGGGTGGAAGATTTGTCCGATTTCGACCGGATGATTGCTTCGGCCGACGAGAGTGAGCCGTGTGTACCGGAGGAACTTGCCATCGGCGACGAGGAGTATAGCGGATGGCAGCAGCAGATAGCAGGCATTACCTTGCATTACTCCATTTTCGAAGTGATTCATCTGCTGAAGGAGAAAATAGAGGACTACAACCGTCGCTTGCAGAACGATGAGTCGGCGGAACTCCCGCTGTATGTATCCGACCGCCGCTGGAAGAAGATGGTCAAGCTGCTACGCGCATCGGCTTTCCTGAACGGTTCGGAAGCTGTCCGTCTGTCGGACTGTCTGTTGCTGGCACACTGTCTGTGGAGCGACGTGACGCAGAAAAGTGTCACCGAAGAAATGCTGGGCGCGGCGATACGTCAGAGTGCCGAAGGGTAACTGCTGAACTTGCAGGGAGTAGACCGTGAGTTGCAGGCCTTGAAAGAGGAACTGATGGCAGCGGGTACGGTACGCGAGAGTCACGATCCGGGACTGATGCTGGTCGACTCGTATTATTATCAGATCGAACGGGTGCGACTGGCGGGACGCTTGCTGATGTTTGCTTCCGATTTCCAGTCGCTCGACGATACGGGGAAACTCTTTTATCTGCATAAAGACAAGTACAAGTCGCAGTGCTTTATCCTGAAGAAATACGACCTTTCCATGCGAGGCAAGGTACCTCAGAACAAGATTTATTCCCTGCGCAAGGGAAGACGTTCGGTGTTCATCAACAATTATGAGTATCCTTTGCGCTGCAACGCCGATGCGGAACCGCTTCCGGCTATCGAGGTACATCCGGAAAACGACCTGACCAGCCGCTTTCGGGGATTGGAAGAGCTGCTTTCGCGGGTGGATGCCGGCAGCAAGGAGTTTTTCGATGCCGAGAGGGAATACTGCCGGAACCACCTGTTCCTGAGCGAACAGGAACGCCGGAAGATGGATGAGATGCTGCGTGTGCAGCAGGATTCGCTGGAAAAGTATAAACATGAACTTGACGAACTGAAACATGCGTACCGAAAAGAGAACGAGGAGTATCCGGATCAAGGATCTGAAGGCGACTTATTTGGAGGAGCTCCGGCGCAGGTGCTTTGAGTGCCTGAGCGAGGCCTTGCAGCACGGAACGGTGCGTCCGGGGGAGCTGGAGGGAGCGGTATGGGAGTATTACCGCAAGACGGCTCCATCCTTGCAGGAGTTTTATTCGCGCTACACGCCCGAGTGGGAAGTGTTTTACGAGCATGAACAGTTGCTGCCGTCCGATTTCCTCGATTTCCTTTACCGTATGCAGTCGGCTTTCCGCAAGCGTTATGCACTGGCCGAGCTCGACGTGCCTTATTACATCGAACGGCTGGAACGGCTGCCTTTGCTGAGTCCCGAACGGAAACGCTTGCAGGAACTTTTTCTGGATAAGTGGCATCGCCTGCTCACGAACAAGGAGTACGATTATCAGTATCATCACATTGAATCGCTGTGCGAGGGATTTGCCCTGCTCGACAAACAGAACGGACTGAAAACGGTGGCGGATGTGACGGGCTCGCGCGTGAGGTGGCTGTTGCTGAACCGTCCGGAACTTTACCGTCGTATTGTGCCCTATGAAAAGGTGATGGAACAGAACCGGCATATTCGTGAATTGGTGCGGGTATTAGGAAAGCACAGCAAGGGAGAGAAGCGCAGTTTCGATCCGCTGGGAGGTATCCGTGAAGAACAACTGGTGCGCCATGCCGTACGCAGCGATATCGAGGGAGTGACTTTGGGTAACGACTTGAATCATCTGCTCCCGATGGAGTACTGTTACCTGACAGATGAGGCGCTCCGTCCGGTATTCATGCAGAAGTTTGTGGAAAAACGTTTGCAGGTATTCGACAGTCGTTCGGCGGAAGACAGCTCGACACTTCAGAAGGGCAGAAAGCCCGTGAGCGGTCAGGGGCCGTTCGTGGTTTGTCTGGATACTTCCGGTTCCATGCAGGGCAAGCGCGAAACGCTAGCAAAATCGGCTTTACTGGCGGTGGCGAAGCTGGTAGACAGTACGCATCGCAAGTGCTACGTCATCAACTTTGCCGAAGATATTCACTGCATGCTGATCAAGGACTTGCGGACCGACCTGCCGCTGCTGGCCGATTTCCTGAATTATCGCTTCGACGGGGGTACCGATATGGCTCCGGCACTGAAGGAAGCCATCCGTATGATACAAACAAACGGGTGGCATCGTTCGGATGTCGTGATGATTTCCGATTTCGAAATGCCACCCGTAGAGGATGAATTAATGAAACAGATCGTTCGTTTAAAACAGAGAGATACCTCGTTTTATGCGTTGGTTTTCGGGACTCGGCCCGAAATGGATTATCTCACTATTTGCGACCGGACTTGGGAGATGGAGATACTTTGATCTGCTGGATAGGCTGCTGAGTAACATTATCCAGCGGGATAGCCTGGTATTTCACTTTGGCAAAGTCGATGGTCCGCAGGTCGATGCTGCGTATCGCACTGTTGTACATGGTGCGGTAATAGATGGTCCGGTTCGCCATGTCGGTAGCCGATGTCCACTGCGTGGCGCTCGGGATGTCGACGGGAACTTTTCCCAGAGGAAATTCAATACCTACCGGAATATCGAAGTTGTTCAGAATCTGGAATCCCTGAAGTACGGTCTTTTCGGCAGTGTCCTGCTGTGGGGCAGTCGACTGGTAGAAAGCTGCGCGTACGAAGCGTGAAGGAGGGGTTACATCGCCCGGTATACCCAGGAATCCACTTCCTGCTCCGAACGATTTCAGCGGGGTAGTGCCCAGATCTTGTGCCGGAGCCGTTCCCGGGAACAGGTTCACGTAATTGTTCAGGTTGGTAAGCTGCCATTCAAAGCCCGGAGAGTTGGTCAGCACACCTAAGTTGTTTTCGAAGAAGTGCGGGGTCTGTCCCGTTATTTCCAGTACGAGCTGTTTGCCGGCCGGATCGGTGAATCGCCAGTGAACGGTAGACGAACGCGGGTCGATGTTGACTACATGTACACTCTTTACCGCCTCTTTTACCTCATCCAGCGTGGCGCAGTTACCCAAGATCCACGAAACCAGTTGCAGGTCGGAAATGGTATTGTCTTTTTCCGCTGCGTTATAATTCTCATATTCTCCGTAAGCAGGAAAGTAGAACAGTCCGGCAGACAGTCCGGCTTCGTTCACGCCTTCCGCAATAAATTCCTTTTGCTCTACCGCCAGTCCCACGTATCCGTAGCGTGCGGTAAATTTCATTCCGTTTACTCCTTCGGGGGTATACGACTGTGCCGCATATCCTCTCGGGACAATGACATACTGACTTTTCAGGTCACTTCCTCCCCATTCGATGGTACGTGCCACGATTGTAGTTCCGTCTTTGCTTTTCAGTGTGATGCCTGTGCAGGCATTTGCGGGCTGCGATGCGATTAGACCGGTCAAGCCCAGCAGTAAAATTGATAATGTCGATTTCATACTCTGTATTTTTTAAATATAACAAAGGTTCGGTAAATATGTTCATTTGCAGATAAATAGTTTTCCGTCCTGCTGGTCGACTACATCCTCTGCCAGCAGGTACGACAAGGCTTTCCGGCCTTTCTCCTTGTCGCCGGACAGGGCATCCAGCAATTCTTGCAGGGGACGGGGCGTTTGCAGCAGGGACATGATTTCGTTGCGGATATCTTCGAACTCTCCCTGCTTCAGTCCGGAGGCATGTTTGGCAAGACAGGTGTCGCACTGTCCGCAGTTGTGTTCGTTCTTCTCGCCGAAATATTGCAGGAGCAGACGGCTGCGGCACTGATGCTCGGCATCGGCATAGTCGAGCATGGCCTTGATACGCCGTTCGTAACTAGCCTTCCGGTCTTCGTATACCTCACGGCTCAGCACAAGGCGTTCACTCTCCTGACGCTCGCGGGTATAGATGATGTAAGGCGTTTTCTTTCCCGGTATGTAGTGCAGGACGTGTTGCCGGGTGAGCGATATCAGTGTGTCGTACACTTGCTGGCGGGAGAGACCGCTGCGCAGGGCAAGCGTATCTTCGTTTATGTAGGCGTAATCGCTGAATACGCCGGTATAGGAGCGCAGGATGACGCGGATCAGGTTCTCCGTTTCCGGACTGCTTTCGTGGATGCGGTACAACTCGTCGCGTCTCAGGGTAAATATCAGTCGGGAGGCATTGTCCTGCTCGTCGGTGTATTCCAGATAGCCGGCACGGGTGAGAATCTTCAGTGCGCTGTCCACCTGAATGGGGAAGTGCTTGAAGTTCCGGCAGAACTCGTCGATGTTGAAGGCGTATGTACAGCCCAGTCCGTCGCCCATCGCCATCTGGTAATAGTAATTGATATGTTCGTATACCTGACGGATATAGTCCTTTTCGGGGAAGGTATCGCCGATACGCTTGTTCAGAACGGCTTTGTCGCTGCGGGCATACAGCAGTACGGCATAGGCTTTCTGTCCGTCGCGTCCGGCACGTCCCGCCTCCTGAAAATAAGCCTCGGGCGAGTCGGGAAAGTCAATGTGTACCACCAGTCGCACATCGGGCTTGTCGATACCCATACCGAAGGCATTGGTAGCTACCATTACCCGAAATTCTCCGTTTACCCATCCCTTCTGTCGCTGGTCCTTGATGTCATTGTTCAATCCGGCATGGTAGAAGGTGGCAGTGATATCCTGTGCATTCAGGAACTGGGCTACCTCCTTGGTCTTTTTCCGGTTGCGGGTATAGACGATAGCCGAGCCTTCCACGCTGTTCAGGATGTGGAGAAGCTCTTCGGCCTTGTTTTCCGTACGGCGGACGATGTAGGCTAGATTCTTGCGCTCGAAGCTCATCCGGAACACGTTCTCTTCCTTGAATGCCAGCCGTTGCTGAATGTCTTTCACCACTTCGGGCGTAGCCGTGGCTGTAAGGGCGAGTACAGGTACACCGGGGAGCAGCTTACGTATGTCTGAAATCTTCAGGTAAGCCGGACGGAAATCGTATCCCCACTGCGAGATACAGTGCGATTCGTCGACAGTGATCATGCTGACCTTCATACTTTTCAGCTTGGTCTGGAAAATCTCCGTGTCCAGTCGTTCGGGAGAAATATAGAGAAACTTGTAATCGCCGAAGATACAGTTTTCCAGTGCCACGAGAATTTCTTCACGCGTCATGCCCGAATAGACGGCAACAGCCTTGATACCCCGGTCGCGCAGGTTGCGTACCTGATCTTTCATCAGGGCGATAAGTGGAGTGACTACCAGACACAGTCCGGGCTGGGCAAGAGCGGGAACCTGAAAGGTGATGGACTTGCCACCCCCTGTCGGCATCAGTCCGAGTGTGTCGCGTCCGCTTCCGATGCTGTTGATGATATCTTCTTGTATTCCCCGGAAGCTGTCATATCCCCAGTATTGCTTCAGTATGCTTTTGTAGTCCACGTCGTCGGTAGAAAAGTGATGAATAAAGATTCTTAAAGGAGCAATGATGAATGAAGGATTCCTGCAAGCAGGAAGTGACTTCATTCATCATTGCGGTTATTGGAAAGAGGGCTTGATGTCCTCTATCTGCAACTGGATTTCTCCACGTTTGTGCGTATTCTCTTCAATCGTGTAACAGATGTTGAACGATTGCTTGGTCTTGATGTAGCGTGCCTGCGAGCTTTGTCCGAATGCAATGCCGTTCATCACGTTGTTCGACTTGTTGTCTACCAGTTCCAGCTTGATGTGCTCCTGATCGCGTCCTACCACCTTGCTCGTACCGTAGTCGTAGACATTCAGGGTAGCGAAGACCGGTTTCGGATTATCCGGACCGAAGGGATTGAACTTCTTCAGGTCGAAGAAGAACTTAGGGGTGATGTCGCGGAAATCCAGCTGGGCATCAATGTCGATGGTCGCGCTGGTCTGCTCCGGCAGGATATGGTCGGTTACATATTGTTCGAAACGCCGTGTAAACTCCGGTACGTTCTCAATCTTCATGGAAAGTCCCGCAGCATACGTATGTCCTCCGAAGTTCTCCAGCAGGTCGCGGCAGTTCTCGATGGCTTTGTACACATCGAATCCCGAAACCGAGCGTGCGGAGCCGGTAGCCAGGTTGTCGGTACGGGTCAGTACCACGGCCGGACGGTAATAAATCTCCGTCAGGCGGGAAGCGACGATACCGATCACTCCCTTGTGCCAGGCCTCGTTGTAAATCACGATGGAGCGTCGTTCCGACAGATTCTCCAGATGATCCACAATCTTGTTTGCCTCTTCGGTCATCGTTTTGTCGAGGTCCTTGCGGGTTTCGTTGAACTGGTTGATCTGGTTGCTCTTTTCGAGAGCCGACTGAAAGTCTTTCTCAATGAGCAAATCCACTGCCTTTTTTCCGTTCTGTATGCGTCCGGAAGCATTGATGCGCGGACCAATCTTGAACACGATGTCACTCATCGTGATTTCCCGGTCGGCCAGTCCGCAGACATCGATGATAGCTTTCAGTCCGATGCTCGGGTTTGAGTTAAGCTGACGCAGTCCGTGATAGGCAAGCACCCGGTTCTCGCCCATGATGGGTACGATATCGGAGGCGATGCTCACGGCGACCAGATCCAGCAGTGGAGTCAGCTGGTGAAACTCTATCCCGTTGTTCACGGCAAAAGCCTGCATGAACTTGAATCCCACACCGCAGCCCGACAGATGATCGTACGGATAAGTCGAGTCGAACCGTTTGGGGTTCAGGATAGCCACGGCCGGTGGCAGCACATCGTCGGGCACATGATGGTCGCAGATGATGAAGTCGATGCCCTTTTCCTTGGCATACGCAATCTCCTCTACAGCCTTGATGCCGCAGTCTAATACAATAATCAGTTTTACGCCCGTTTCGGCAGCGTAGTCCACTCCCTTCTTCGATACTCCATACCCCTCGTTATAGCGGTCGGGAATGTAGTAATCGATGTTCGAATAGAACTGCTGAAGGAATTTGTATACCAATGCGACGGCAGTTGTTCCGTCCACATCGTAATCTCCGTACACCATGATCCGTTCTTTCCGTCCCATAGCCCTGTTCAGTCGTTCCACAGCGATACTCATGTCCTTCATGAGGAACGGATCGTGCAGTTCGTTCAGCTGCGGTCGGAAAAATCGTTTGGCTTCGGCGGTAGAAGTGATGCCGCGCTCCAGTAGCAGACGGCACAATATCGGGCTGATACCGATATCTTTAGCCAATGCCCTAGCTGCTTCCCGCTGTTCGAGTGTCGGAGGTTGATAGTTCCATTTGTAATTCATTTATATATGTTTTTTCTTTCTTTTCTGTATCAGGAGCCAGACCCGGACACGCGTCGCGTCGTTTCTCTTCTTCGGCCTGGTTATTCAATCTGTAAAATTAGAAAAAAAGAAAGAAAAAAACGGTTAATCCCGCATTTATTTTCGGGGATTAACCGTTTAATTATTTATAATTGGTCTATATTATCCAATTACAGTCCCAGTTTCTTGGCGATGTCGGCAGGGATAGCGTGCTTGTTTACCAGAATGTTCATGGTCTTGTAAGCAACGAATGCTTTTGAAGCGTACCATACACCTTTGTATTTGCCTTCAGTACCCCAAGAGTTCTTAACCATGTAGTATTCTTTTCCGTTCTGGTCTTTAGCGATACCGTAGATTACCATTCCATGGTCGTCGGTAGTTTCCCAGTTGTCGAAAGCTTCCTGACGCATTTCCTGAGTAACTGTGATTTCAGGAAGCGGCTTGCTTGTCAGCTCCTTGCGCTTGTCAGACTGGCTCAGTCCCAGCCAGTGTGCCATATCAGAACCAGTCAGTTCGGCACCCTTTTCTGCGTCCGGGCAAACAGCCACACCGTCGCGTGTAAAGCCTTGTTCACTTACGTCGGCACCCCATGCGAAAGTATAACCGTTGTTGATGGCATTTTCCATGACAGCCATCAGTTCGTCGATAGGCAGGTTGTAAGAAAGCGCGTTACGCCAGTTGTCCTGTACCTCGATGTTGAACTGAGTATAGAACGGATGATGAGTATAAGAAGTCAGTGAAACATAGTCGTCCATATTCAGGCCCAGTGCTTCGTCGGCAAATGTTCTCGGAGTGTAAGTCTTTCCTTTGTAGGTAAATTCCTTCGGACATGCACCCAGATAAGTATCGTAGATAGCCTGAATACCGTTTTTCCATACCGGAGAAAGTTTCTTCAGATTGCCTTTGGCGATGGCGTTCATGTATGCAGAAGCCACGGCATCCAGTTCGTTGTGGTTTGGCAGAGAGTCGCCGTACATGATACCCGGCATAGCTTCCTGCGGTACCATACCATAGTTTTCGTAGCAATATACAATGTCTTCGAAGCTTCCACCCGGAGAGAATGAAGCATCGCCGTGGTAACGAACGTAGTTTACGGCACGGTCTTCCATGGTTTTGTGTACCACAAACATTTCAGACAAGTCGAAGTCACCTTTTCCGGCACGCAGCAGCTCGGCTTCCAGGAATCCCAGTGTAGAGAATGCCCAGCAAGTGCTCGACTGGTTCTGGTCTTTGATAGAGGTGATAGGTACTTCCTTAACTGTTGTAAACACAAAGCCTTCGTCTGCTTTGTTCTTTTTCGGGTTCTTGGCATATACGTTGCTGAAACATACACCCAGAGCCAAAATGGCAATTAATTTGTTCATCTTTTCTTTTTAGGTTTTAATTATTAGTTGTTTTTATTGTTCATTCATAATCTTTTCTACTTCCTCTATTGTGATAGGGATGTGTTTCTCGCCGGTAAAGCGTGAGCCTTCGGGAGTAATCAGAATGTCGTCTTCCAGACGGATACCGCCGAAATCCTTAAACTTGTCGATGGCATCGAAGTTCAGGAACTCGGAGTTGATGTTCTCCGCTCTCCACTTGTCGATCAGTGCCGGAATGAAGTAGCATCCCGGTTCGTCGGTGATGACGAAACCTTCCTGCAAGCGGCGTCCCATACGCAGCGAAGCCAGTCCGAACTGATCGGACGGACGAGTTTCATCGTCATAACCTACGTAGCACTGTCCCAGGTCTTCCATGTCGTGTACGTCGATACCCATCATGTGTCCCAGTCCGTGAGGCATGAAGAGTGCGTGCGCTCCGGCAGCTACTGCCTCGTCGACGTTGCCTTTCATCAGTCCCAGGTCTTTCAATCCCTGAGCCAGCACCTTACATACATCCAGGTGAACCGACATGTAAGTCACTCCCGGACGAGTCAGTTCCAGCGCACGGTCGTGGCAAGCCAGCACGATGCTGTACACGTCACGCTGACGGCTGGTAAACTTTCCGCCTACTGGTATCGTACGAGTATGGTCGGAACAGTAATTGGTGACACTTTCCGCGCCCGCATCGGTCAGCATCAGACGTCCTGCCTGAAGAATCTGGCTGTGGTCGTGATTGTGAAGCGTCTGTCCGTTCTGCGAAAGAATGGTGGCAAACGATACCATGTTACCATACGATGCAGCGATGCCGTCAAGAATTCCGGCAATATATTGTTCCGAAACACCCGGCTTGCACAGACGCATGGCAGCCGTATGCATTTCGTAACCGATGTTGCACGCCTTGTCTATCTCTTCAATCTCGCAGGCTTCCTTTACGGCACGCAGGCTGATGACAGCCTTGATCAGTTCCAGCGACGCATGCTGCTTGGTCATGGAAGCACGGATGCCCGTCAGCTCTTCCAGCAGCATCATGTTGTCGTAACGGTAGGGCGGCAGGAAATGAATCTTGCGGCGCTGAGAGATAGCCTTTCCGACGAAATCCTTCAGTCGTGCAAACGGAAAACTCTTTTCCACTCCCACACGTTCGCCCAGTTCCTTTACGCTAGGCTGAGGACCCATCCAGATAATGTCATCCATGGTCACGTCGTCGCCGAAGAAATAATCCTCGTCGGCATCTACGTCCAGCACGCCGGCAAATCCCGGGTGTGAATGTCCGAAGAAATAAAGGAACGAACTGTCCTGACGGAATTTATATGTATTATCGGGATAGTTTGCAGGGGCTTCGTTGTTTCCCAGTATCAGGATAATACCACTACTTACTTTTTTTCTAAGAGCCTTACGGCGATTGCGGTATACTGATGAATCAAACATATTGTAATAGTTAAAGTAAATTTATTGTAATAAGTGTTGCAAAAATAGGAAATTAAAATGAATAATGTCCTAAGCATTTTCCTAAAAAATGTATCTTTGTGAAACTAAACTATTGTGCGCTATGAAACTAGATCTGAAGAATATGGGCCTGGTGCTCGAAGGAGGGGGCATGCGCGGAGTGTTTACCTGCGGTGTTCTGGATTATTTCATGGATCATCATATTGAGTTTCCATATAGTATTGGTGTGTCGGCTGGAGCGTGTAACGGACTTTCGTATATCTCACATCAGCGCGGGCGTGCCAAATACAGCAACATCGATATGATGAAAAAATATCATTATATAGGTTTGAAGTATTTGTGGTATCAGCATAGCATACTCGACCAGAAGTTGTTGTACGAAATCTTTCCCGAGGAATTGCTGCCGTACGATTATGAGGCGTATTTCAAGAATCCGACACGCTTTGAGATGGTGACGACAAACTGTGTGACGGGGCGTGCCTGTTATCTGGAAGAAAAGGAAGACAAGGAGCGTTTGGTGGCTATAGCGAAGGCATCGAGCAGTCTGCCGTATGTATGTCCCATTACGTATGTCGACGGTCGTCCGATGCTGGACGGAGGAATTGTGGACTCCATTCCCGTATTGCGTGCCATCGATCAGGGATATAAGCAGAACGTCGTGGTGCTGACCCGCAACAGAGGGTATCGCAAATCGGAGAAAGACATCCGGGTACCGCGGTTTATCTACACCCGCTATCCGCGTCTGCGCGTGGTGCTGAGTCATCGTTGCCGGGTCTACAACGAACAGCTTGCGATGGTGGAGCGCATGGAAGACGAAGGAAACATCATTGTGATTCGTCCCGAACATCCGGTGGTAGTGAACCGGATTGAGAAGGATGTGAAGAAACTTTCTGCCTTGTACGACGAAGGATATGCGTGTGCAGAAAAAGTGATGGGCCCGTATCTCTGAAAACGTGAGGATGTTTTCTGAAAGTTTGTACAAAAAGCAAGAAGTTTTGTACAAATTATTCTGGACTTTCTCCGTGCTGCGTGAGAAAGTTGACGATACACCCCGAAAGGAAATGGCGCGTGTCGTGATAAATCCATACAGAAAGAGCCGTATCTTGTTACTCAATGCTTGAGTAAGGATACGGCTCTTTTTATGTGACTTGTAATATGTAACTTCGCAGTATTATTTTGTTTGCATTTCCCTTGTATGGGGAAATCGGCTTGTCTTTATTATTTAGCGAAGCTTACCGCACGTGTTTCACGGATAACGGTAATCTTAACCTGTCCCGGATAAGTCATTTCATCCTGAATCTTCTTGGCGATTTCAGTTGACAGGCTTTCTGTCTGCTTGTCGTCTATCTTGTCGGCACCTACGATGACACGCAGTTCGCGGCCGGCCTGGATAGCGTATGTCTTTGTAACACCCGGATAAGACATAGCCAACTGTTCCAGATCGTTCAGACGCTTGATGTAAGCTTCTACGATTTCGCGGCGTGCACCCGGACGAGCACCAGAGATAGCATCGCACACTTGTACGATAGGAGCCAGCAGGCTGGTCATCTCTACTTCGTCGTGGTGAGCACCAATGGCATTGCAGATATCGGGTTTTTCTTTATATTTCTCGGCCAGCTTCATACCCAGCAGTGCGTGTGGCAGTTCCGGTTCTTCATCGGGAACCTTACCGATATCGTGCAACAGTCCGGCACGTTTCGCTTTCTTCGGGTTCAGTCCCAGTTCAGATGCCATGACAGCACACAGGTTGGCTGTTTCGCGGGCGTGCTGCAACAGGTTCTGTCCGTAAGAAGAACGGTATTTCATCTTACCGATGATACGGATCAGTTCAGGATGCAGACCGTGGATACCCAGGTCGATCGTCGTACGCTTACCGGTTTCGATGATTTCATCTTCTACCTGCTTGCGAACCTTGGCAACCACCTCTTCGATGCGTGCCGGATGGATACGTCCGTCGGTAACCAGCTGGTGCAAGGCAAGACGGGCTATTTCACGGCGGACAGGGTCGAATGCCGACAGCACGATTGCTTCGGGAGTATCGTCGACAACGATTTCCACTCCGGTAGCAGCTTCCAGTGCACGGATGTTACGGCCTTCACGACCGATGATACGTCCCTTTATTTCATCTGATTCGATATGGAATACAGTTACCGAGTTCTCGATAGCCGTTTCGGTAGCTACTCGCTGGATAGACTGGATGACGATACGTTTCGCCTCACGGTTGGCAGTCAGCTTGGCATCATCCATGATGTCGTTGATGTACGACTGAGCCTGTGTCTTTGCCTCTTCCTTCAGCGATTCCACCAGACGTTCCTTAGCCTCTTCGGCAGAAAGTCCCGAGAGAGCTTCCAGCTTCTCGCGTTCCTGAGCCTGAAGCGCGTCCAGTTCTTCTTTTTTCTTGTCGATTATGACGAGCTGTGCATCCAGGTTTTCCTTGATAGCCTCGTTCTCGTTCCGTTTACGCTGCAGTTCCTCGTTCTTCTGGTTCAGCACCATTTCGCGCTGTTTCAGCTTGTTTTCTGCCTGCTGTATTTTCTGATTACGCAGAGCCACTTCCTTTTCCAGATCAGCCTTCTTGTTCAAGAACTTTTCCTTCACTTCCAGAAGCTTGTTCTTCTTGATCACCTCGGCCTCTGTTTCCGCTTCTTTTATAATTTTATCATATCTCCCTTTCAAGCCATACTTGAAAAAGCCATATGAAAGTGCCCCTCCAACCAGAAAGGCAACGACCGTCAATATTACTAATGTCAACATTACAAGTTAGTTTAAATATATATAAATAAAAAGCGCACAAACCATCCGTCAGGTATACGCCTGACCTCAAGCTTGTGCGCAAATGTTTTCTATCTTCCGTACACTAAACGCTTACTCACTCTCTTTCCTGATACACTCGTCTATATCCTCTTCCAGCTGTTTCAGCTTTTCCTGATAAGGTTGTGTATCATTCCGGTCTTTCATAGACATATTTTCAAAAGCCAGTTCCAGGGCTGTCATAACCCAATACTTCTCAGTATTGAAGTTCGGGAACTTATTGCGGTATTTGTTTAGCTTATAGTCAATCTGTTTGGCTGCATCCCGATATAAATGTTCCTCTTCACGTTTGATGATGAGGGGATATCGTTCATTGTCAATCAGCAGATGTATTTTCATTTGGTCGTCCGTCATGTTCTTTTCACCGTTTAAATTATTCATTCAGCAAAGCGATACATTTGTCGACTTCACGCACAAGCTTCGCCAATCTCTGTTTTGTATCGCGGAGTTCATTGTCGTTGATACTGAGTATGCGAGCTGTCTTTAAATTGGTATACATGGCTTCTAATTCTTTCCGGCTATTCTGGAGTTCGGAAATTTCAACTTCTTTTTCGGCAAGAAGCTGTCGGAGAGAGGCGTTTTCTTGTTTCAATTCTTCATATAAATACATAAAATGCCTCAGTTTCCCTTCGAAAGTGTTCAATAGCTTTTTGTCTTCTTCCGTCATTTCGTACCAAAATTGTATACAAATATAGTGGATTGGGGAGAAACACAAAAATTTTTGTTGATATTTTCTTTAAAAAAGGAATATTTTTAAGGGATATTGGGTAAAATGGAAGACTGGAGGGTGAAATGTATAATTTGTCCTTATGCAGGGCAGGTTACGGTGTGTGCGGTTCGGCAGTTGGGCTGGAAGAAATATCTGGCAGGTTGTCAGGTTTCAGACAAAAAGAAATCACTCCGGATTTCCCTGCAAGAATATCCGGAGTGATTGAAAATTATTCTGTTACTGGAACAGTAATGTAAAATCGGATTTATCGCTTTTCTATATCACCGTTAATCAGAGTCTTAGGCTCTTCTTTCATCAGTCCACGGTTTTTGAGCAGTCCATCGATTTTCGGTTCGCGGCCGCGGAAATTCTTGTACATGGTCATTCCGTCGTCGATACCGCCCGGAGTCAGGATAGACTTGCGGAACTTTTCGGCCAGTTCCTGATTGAAGATGTCGCCTGTTTCCTTGAATGCCTCGAAAGCGTCGCAGTCGAGTACTTCTGCCCACATGTAGCTATAGTATCCGGCTGTGTATCCGCCTCCCATGGTGTGACTGAAGTTGGTTACACGGTAACGGGGAAGAATCTGCGACGGGATGCCGCGTTCTTTCAGCTTCTGTGTTTCGAAATCCATCACGTTCAGGTCGGCAGGAATTTCTTTCAAAGTATGCAGATCCATGTCTACCAGTGAAGCTGCTATGTATTCTACAGTAGCGAATCCCTGACCGTATTTGGCGCTTTCTTCTATCTTGTTAACCAGTTCCATCGGGATGACTTCTCCGGTCTTGTAATGTCTGGCATAGATATCCAATACCTCCGGTTCGAAAGCCCAGTGTTCGTTGAACTGTGAAGGCAATTCCACGAAGTCACGTTCTACATTCGATACACCGTGGTAATGCACGTCGCGCATAAAAGAATGAAGTGCATGTCCAAACTCGTGGAACATGGTTGTTACGTTGTCGATGCTCTGTAAGGCAGGTTTGTCGCCGCTGGGAGTAGCCATGTTACATACATTTGCAACTATCGGCAATACACGTTCTGTACCATTGTAGTCCTGAGATCTGAAACCAGTACACCAAGCTCCTGCACCTTTTCCGTCGCGAGGATAGTAGTCGCTGTAGAAGATGGCGAGAACCTTTCCGTCTTTATCGATGACTTCCCACGATTTGGCTGTCTTTTCGTATACCGGGAACTTGTCTGTACATTCCTTGAAAGTCAGTCCGTACAGCTTGTTGGCTACATAGAAAATACCTTTCATTACGTTGTCTATTTGCAGGTATTCTGAAACCTGATCCTCGTCGATGGTATATTTAGCCTGTTTAGCTTTGTTGAGGTAATACATGTAGTCCCATCCTTCCGGTTCGAAGTTGTATCCATCTTTCTTGATTTCGGCACGGATATCGTTCAGCTCTTCTTTGGCTTTCTCTACCGCAGGAGCCCATACCTGGTCGAGCAGGCGATAGACATTCTGCTCGTTCTTTGCCATACGGCTGTCGAGGGCCAGCGAAGCATAGTCTTCGTACCCCATCAGTTTGGCTTTCTGCAAGCGCAGGGTAACCAGCTTGCGGGCAATTTCCTTGTTGTCGTATTCATTGTTCTGGTTGCCTCTGTTGTAGTATGCATCGTAGATACGATGGCGCAATTCGCGGTTCTTGCAATATTGCAGTACCGGATTGCAACTGGGGCGTTGCATGTTGAACATCCATTTGCCTTTTTGTCCGTTTTCTTCCGCCATTTTAGCTGCGGCTTCGATGTTTGCTTCAGGAAGTCCTTCCAGATCTTCCAGTTTATCGACAGTGACATACGTGTTGTTGGTTTCGTGCATCAGGTTTTGGCTGAAAGTCAGTTGCAGCATGGAAATCTCAGTGTTCAGCTTACGCAATTCCTCTTTCTGCTCATCGTTCAGTCCAGCTCCGCCGCGGATGAAGCGGTCGTACACGTTCTTCAGCAGTTTAGTCTGTTCTTTATTCAGTCCGAATTTCTGCTGGTTGTCGTAAACCTCCTTCACTTTTGCGAAGAGTTGTGGATTCAGGTAAATATCATCGTTATGAGCCGAAAGCAGTGGAGAAAGCTCTTTTTGCAAGGCACGAGTTTCTTCTGTGGAATTACTGCTTGAAATAGGTCCGAAGGTGGATTGGACTTTAGAAAGTAATTTTCCGCTTTGATCGAGTGCGACGATGGTATTTTCGAAATCAGGTACCGCACGATTTCGGATGATCGCATTGATTTCTTGCTTCTGTTCTTCCATCCCTTTCAGGTAGGCTTCACGATAGTTGTCGATGGTAATCTTTTCGAATGGGGCAATCTCATACGGAGTACCATACGATTCTGATAGAAAAGGATTGGTGTTTTGCGCCATCCCGGCTCCACTCAATGTCAGAGCAAGAGCCGCAGTGAATAAACATCTCTTCATCTTACTAATACATATATGGTTAATTGTTATTGTATTGAGCGCAAATATATCTAAATGTAAACAAATTAGCAAGTTTTGATAACTTTTTGTTTGATGATATGAGACGTTTTTAGTGTGATATGATAGGAAAATGGCGGAATTTATCGCGCTGTGCTTTGTGTAGGGCTGTTAGGGGATTGGTTTGAAGTCTGAAACTTAAATAGGAAGGTATGTAATAAAAAATCCTGTAAAACAAAAGTTTTACAGGATTTTTCAGCGGAGAGACAGGGATTCGAACCCCGGGTACCTCGCGGTACA
>ENA-OOVX01000128-OOVX01000128.1-human-gut-metagenome-genome-assembly--contig:-NODE-128-length-21684-cov-7.144112_pt1 | contig 21684 bp, 20 predicted proteins | sample MGYA00241401_ERZ501309 | MGnify/ENA primary metagenome ERZ501309 (study PRJEB25962, sample SAMEA2042282) | human gut metagenome | biome: human gut; feature: human-associated habitat; material: faeces... | reverse complement strand
CGATACGCTCCGTACGGATTCTGTAGACAATAACGAATCCCGGAATGAGCCGGCCCTTCCCAAAAAGGAACGTGACCTGGGCAATCGTCCCGACGGGTATAAAACGATGGGAGTGTCCGGAGAAGTGGTAGAGCATCCGTCAGATCTGACAAAGGTTCCCGGACGTATCATTGAAAGAAGGATGGTACGTGTATTCAGTTTCCGTACCTTCCTTACGGAAGAATGTTTTGAGATGGTCCATTATGCAGAGCCTGGCAAAAAGCCGAAGTGGGGTTATTTCCCCTCTGAAGGCCATCCGGAGGTGGTAACTAAGTTTGAGGGGACTAAAGCCACTCCTGAATTCCTGCAGGCCATCGCCTATGAAGTTTATGTAAAGAATGTGACCTTCGGCCTTCTGCACCAATGGCTGACGGATATGGGAATGACCATTTCTAAAAACACCTTACGCAACTGGCTTAAGAAAGGCAAGAAATACCTTGATGAGTTGGTTCTCGTATTGAAATCCATAGCCTTGGAAAAGGACTCGATAGTGAACTGCGATGAGACCTGGTGCAAGGTGCGCAAATATGACCACTACAAAAAGTGTTACATCTGGGTATTGGTCAACAAGGCTCAGAAAACGGCTATTTTCTTCTATGAGGATGGCTCCCGCGGTCGTGAGGTACTTACAGACTTCCTGGGTGATGCGGAATTGAAGAGTATCATGTCCGACGGATACAATGCTTATGTATTTATCGGCAATGAGTTGAAATCGGCTCAGTTTAAGGATACTATCCATCAGGTTTGTATGTCCCATGCGAATAATAAGTTCGTTAAAGCCGGTAATCAAGGAGGCGAACCGCTGGCCGAACGTTTTTCAAAGCTTTTAAAGTGGTTCTTTTCTAAAGAACATATTTATGATGAAGCCGGTCTTACTCCGGAAGAGAGGCTGTGGGAAAGGCAAAGCTTGGAAACGAAGGAACACCTGATAGAATTGCGCAGCCTGTTGGAGAGTGAACTGTCAAAGGATTCGGAATTCAGAAGCCAGTATTATACAGAAGCTCTTAATTACTTGAAGAAGTTTTGGAAGGAACTATTTGCTTTTCTGGACGATGGGGATCTTCCGATAGACAACAATCTGGCAGAACGGACCATCCGGAAGCTGACTACCCAACGCAACAATTCACTTCATTACGGTAGTGATGCAGGCGCTGAGATGGCTGCGACTTACCATAGTGTAATAGGAACGGTAAAGCTTCATGGCAGTTCTGTCTGGAACTTCATCGGAACTTTTTTCAAAAATATCTTTAACGGATGCAGGGATTATGTTAACATGGTTCCTGGCAAAATCACTTTGGCTGCCGGCCAATGTTAAATTCAAAGCTAATTAATTAACAAAACTCGGTTTAGGGCACTCAAAAGTGCCCTTTCAAAGGGGGATGCCCTAAATTGAGTGCTTACAGGACTTCTCTACAAATTGAAAATGAAGTTCATGCATGATGAACGCATTTACTACAAAACTATCTATCGAAATGCCATCCGGAAATCAGGCAATACAGATTTAGCCATAGCTATCGGAGGAGATAACTATTGTTACAAAGGTTTTGCCGAACATTAAATGACATGTTTGTTTCTCATAAAGTTCCTTGTATTCTATGGGGATGTTCCATTGATCCTCATCGGATTGATAAACATCTAATAGAGTATTTAAATAAATACCAATTAATTACGGTCCGTGAAAGTATCACGTATAAAGCCCTTAAAGGAAACGGTATCAAGAATCTTTATCTCATCCCCGATACGGCATTTAAACTCAAAAAGATAGAGCGTGAACTACCTAAAGGATTTAGTCCGACCAACACCGTTGGAATCAATCTAAGTCCTCTTATATCTGGTTATGAAAGCAATAAAGGAATAAAATTTGCAAATTATGAACACCTGATTGCATTCATGCTTACAGCATACGGATCTTAATATAGCACTTATTCCTCATGTTGTATGGAGTCATAATGATGACAGAACAACACTGAATAGGCTATACCAACAATATAAAAGTTCCGATAGAATTATCCTATTGGAAGATTGCAATGCAATGGAACTAAAAGGGATATATCAGTCGGTATCGGTTTTTGATAGCTGCACGTACCCATGCCTCCATCGCCGGATATTCCACCGGAGTTCCTACGCTTGTTGTAGGCTATTCTGTTAAAGCAGTCGGTATTGCTTCCGACTTATTTGGCATAGCTATAAATTATGTATTACCGGTAAACGCACTGTCTCGAGAAGAAGAATTGACAGAAGCTTTTAGCTGGCTCATGAAACATTATTCACAACACTTGAATAATTATATAGCTGGTCTAAATTTAATTGATGAATTGCCCATATTCAAATAGAAAATTACTTTATATGAAAATATTAATAACAGGAGGAGCCGGCTTCATTGGCTACCACCTATCGAAAGCATTGTTAGCAGCAAATAATAACCACATAATAGGGTTAGACAATCTCAGCGATTATTATGATGTCCAATTAAAAAAAGACAGATTAGAATTACTGGGAATCAATTCTTTGGATATTACAGATGATAAACTCTGCAATAGCCAGATATTTCCGAACTATCAATTCATCTATGCAGATCTCGCCAATAAAGAGATTCTACAGAATCTTTTTAAGGAAGAACAGTTCGATGTCGTTATCAATCTTGCAGCTCAAGCCGGTGTAAGATATTCTTTGGTCACCCCAGAGGCCTATATCCATAGTAACATCTCAGCTTTTCTCAATTTGCTTGAAGCATGTAGACATTATCCGGTCAAACATTTAATATATGCTAGTTCAAGCAGTGTTTATGGGCTAAATGGAAAAGTCCCTTTTTCAGTTCACGATGATATTTCCCATCCGGTAAGCCTCTATGCAGCAACCAAGAAATCGAATGAACTGATGGCACACACATACAGTTATCTGTATAACATACCTGTAACCGGATTAAGGTTCTTCACTGTTTATGGTCCTTACGGAAGGCCAGATATGTCACCTTCCCTGTTTGCACATGCCATTTTCAAAGACGAACCTCTAAAAATTTTCAATTATGGTAAAATGCGCCGTGATTTTACTTACATAGATGATATCGTAAACGGAGTGATAAAGGTTCTCGACAAGATACCGATTAAAAATCCGGAATGGGATAATCTAAAAATGGATCCGGCTTCCTCTTCGGCTCCTTATGCTTTATATAACATTGGTAACCAGCATCCTGTAGCTTTGATGGAATACATTAACGCATTTGAAATTGCTATCGGGAAAGAAGCTAAAAAAGAATATCTTCCAATGCAAGCAGGCGATGTACAAGAAACCTATTCAGACATGACAGAAATGATCAACGACTTCGGGTATTTACCTAAAACCTCGGTAGAAGAAGGTGTACGCAAATTTATTGACTGGTTTAAAGTTTACTACGGATATGCAAAATAATATACCTCTAGTAAGCATTATTATTTGCTTGTATAATGTGGCCTCTTTCCTCCAAAAGAAAAGACTGTCATGTATCCTTCAGCAAACCTATCGGAATCTGGAAATTATACTTGTAGATGACGGATCAACCGATAATACCTATTTACTATGCCAGAAACTACAAAAGAACGATTCTCGCATTCAGTTGATTACAAAAACAAATGGAGGATTAGGTAGTGCCCGAAATGCCGGTCTTGATAAAGCAAAAGGTGATTATGTATGGTTTTACGATGTAGATGATGATGCAGATATTCGATTAGTCGAGAAAAACGTCAACTGGATGGAAACATACGGGAGCGATGTAAATATCTTCGGTTATCATTGCATTACACCGCATTTACACTTATCAGAAGAAGTACGTTTTAAAGAAAGAGAAATTCACGACAATCAGACATTGAAGTCTATTTTTGTAGATGAACTCCTTTTTGTGCCAAATGGAAATGGTTTTGCCTGGAATAAGTTTTATCGACGTGCGTTCATCGAAAAATATGGATTCCGTTTTGGTAACCAACGGATTCAGCAAGATGAAGGATTCAACCTTCAGTTTTATCCATTGCTAAACAATGTCTACATATCCTCTGAACTATTATATACTTACTACATTTACAATAGCGGAAACAATCGTTCCAGATATATAACAGATAGAATAAATATCTATATCTCTGTATTTAATCAGTTCCAGTCTTTCATTACTGCCTGGAATTTACAGGATAAACGATTAAAGGAATATACTTACAAAAGATTATACTCAGGAATGGAAGCATCCATCCTATTTAATACCTTTCATCCCGATGCTCATAAGAATCGTTCTGAACAAAAGAAAGAAATACAGAACATTTTAAATAAAAGAGAGATAATTCAATGTCTTGATTTCATGAGAAAATGTCCTATGGGGATAGAACAGAAGTTATTTTATCAAGTATACAAACGTAAATCTTTCTTTGGTATTATTTTTTATAAAGCATTATTTAGAACCTTACGCAAGATTAAAAATATACTTTCATAGTAGAGCATGAAAAAACGCATTTTTATAGCCATACATTACTTAGAAATTGGAGGAACGGAAATAAGCTTGATAGGACAATAATTAAAAGTATCATCAAAGAGCGATTGAACGCGGAAAATGCTTTTTGTTCGTCAAAATGAGTAAGCTTGTAAGCAGTCAAAAAATGGCTATTAATTGAAAGTAATAACTTCGCTGCTGTAACAAAAAATATTAAAAATATGTACAGCAGCAGTGATTTTGAATTATTCGGCTAAGCGAGAGAAAAGGAAATTAATTTACTTTTCAGGGCGAAAGAATACTCAAGGATTAAAAGCTGTTCATCCGCTATAAGGCGAAAGTAATGCCACGGAAAAGTATGGTACAAGGATACAAGACATCGAATAGTACCGGGACAGGTTTGAAAGAAAAAAGAATGCGGAATCCTGGCCTGTAAGAATGATCATAGACATTCGTATGACAAACGGAATACGGATACAGTAACGAAACTTAACCTACTGGAACTTGAAAAGTCTGATAGAGAAACTGGAGGAACTATGCTGAATGTTAAGGAATGAACAGATTCTACTATCTGCGTGATTTTCATGATATGCACTGTAAATATGAACGGGTACTATCCATCATTCACCAACAGCTGAACCGAGAACCACGGAAGATGAAGTTTTCATTGTCATGTCTAAATAGGGAGAGAGATAAATTCCATGGAAAAATCAATGCTGCTTGATGAGCTTTTCGCTTTGCGTAAAGCGGATAAGGAGCATGAAGCAAAATTTCTGGAAAAGCTGGACCGGATGACCGAGCAGCTGATGAATCCGAATGAAAGCTCACAACGCTTACTGAGGCAAAATGAAGAACAGCAGAAGATAATCTTAGATTTAAACGAATTGGTTGAAAAGCTTCAAAAGGAAATGCAGCTCTGAAAGAGTCGAAGAAACAGGACCGAAAGAATCTGTACGGGTCTAAAAGCCAGAGGATTTCCCGTAAGAAAAAGGAGGAAGCACCTTATCATGAAGGAAACAAGTTGCAACGTTTATATGTACATCGATAAAGAACTAGTAAACACGGAACATCTCTGCTGTATAGCTCATGCACGTGCCAAAGTCTATGCATATGAATAGGGTGATGATCCTGATGCAAAATATCTGATAGACTGTTTCGGAGAGCTTTACCAGCTGGAAGATACTTATAAATTAAGCGGGCTTTTAGCCCAGGAGATAACCCACTGCTGACACTGTTTCATCCGTCCGCTGGAGGTTGAACGCAAGAACTCACTGTGCTTTGTCAGCAGCAGCATGGCAAATGTATCGGTGGCCTGTCATACGCTGCTCTCAACATGCCGAATGAACGGGTTGTTAGCTCTGGAATATCTCAAGAAATTCTTTCACGAGATTGTCAAAGGCAGAAAGGATTATGAAAATCTGCTGCCTATGACAATTGGAATTAATACTAACAAATATAATAATCATGTTCAGCTTTTGATTTTTTTGATAGGGAACCGCTGAAAAGCGGCTTTCACTACACCACACGTCAAAATTGGACGTTAACATATATTCATAAATAAGTGGGCTAAATATTGTTTAGCTGTATATGTTATATATACACCTGCTGATTTTTTTACTAAATTATGTATTCTTGCAAATTACTCACATATCTCCTATATGGTTTATATCCTATTCACTTTCTATTTTAATAATAGTGTACATTACTTTTGGTTTAGTTAAAAAGATCTGATTATTTTTTCGATAATATTAAGAATAAAAATAATGCAAACTAAAATAGCTCAAAAGATTGAAAGCAAAATAATACTAATAAACGCATGAAAAAACGTATATTTATAGCTATCCATTATCTAGAAATTGGAGGTGCCGAAATCAGCCTAATTGGACTATTGAATGCTATCAATTATAGCCAATATGAGGTAGACCTTTTTGTGTATAGTCATCAAGGAGAGCTAATGAAATTGATTCCCAAAGAAGTAAATTTACTTCCGGAAATTCCGAAATACAGTTATATAGAAAAGCCTATCAAGCTAGTCATAAAAAAGGGACTTTGGGATATTGCAATAGGGCGTCTGTGGGCAAAAGTACAGGCGTGGTCACTTGCCCATAAAAGAAATTTTAAGAAGCCTAACAATTCCGTATATCATTATATCATGGGAAATATTATCCATGATTTACCCATGATAAATCCAGAAGTAGAGTATGATTTGGCTATTAGCTTCTTACATCCGTTTCATATAGTAAAAGACAAAGTACGCGCAAAGAAAAAAGTCGGATGGATTCATACCGATTTTAGTCTGTTTGATACGGACATAGAAAGTGAATTGAAAATTTGGAATAGCATGGATTATATTGTATCTATATCAGATGCAATTACCCGGTCGTTTCTATCCGTCTATCCTTCGTTGAAATCCAAAGTTCGTATGATTGAGAATATTCTTCCTATTACCTATATCAATAAACAGGTGAATGCTTTTAGTTATCAATATCCGACTAAGGATGGAATTAATTTTTTATCAGTAGGTAGATTCTCCTATCAAAAGAATTTTGATAATGTTCCAGAAATTTGTTCATTAATTCGGAAACAAGGAATCAATGTATATTGGTATTTAATTGGATTTGGAGGAGATGAATCTCTTATACGTGACAAAATCAAAGAATTCCAAATGGAAAAATATGTCATTATTTTAGGTAAAAAGGAAAATCCATATCCCTATATAAAAGCTTGTGATTTATATGTACAACCTTCTCGTTATGAAGGAAAATCTATTGCAGTTCGTGAAGCTCAATTTTTAAATAAACCAGTCATCATAACCTGTTTTCCTTCTTCTGAAAGTCAGTTAAAAGATGGTTATGATGGCTTTATTGTACCTTTAGACAATTCAGAATGTGCTTTAGGAATTGTTGAGATTTTACATCATCCTGAGCTTATCGAATTGATAAAGAAAAATATGACTGCTGAGGATTATACACTAAGTTTTGAAATTCAAAAATTATATGATTTGATATGAAAGAATATAATATTGTAGTTGCTTCAGATTGTAATTATATAGGGTTTGTCTCTATTTTATTTGCTTCCATTTTGAGCAACAAAAAAGAGGATGAAAATATCATATTTCATGTTTTAGCGAATAATATTCCCTCTCCAAAAATTCAACAATTAAAAGAGCAAATAGGCAATAATGATTTGTACGTGTATCCAATAACGGATTTTCAAAAAAGACTGAATACAACGCTTCCTGACACCATTGCTGTTACGTCTTATGCTCGTTTATTCCTAGCAGAAATTCTACCAGAGAGTGTCAATGAAGTTTTATATTTGGATTGTGATATTATTGTTAATCAGTCTTTATCTAGAATTTTCTCTTTAGACATATCCAATTATGCTGTTGCTGGCGTATTAGATACATTACCCAATAAAGAATCCAAAAGAAAAATAGGATTGTCAGAAAATGATCCTTATATAAATGCTGGCGTTTTGTATATCAATTTGAGAAAGTGGAGAACTGATCAAATAAAAGATCATTTTATGACTTTTCTACTCCAACATAATGGATGCGTACATCATCATGATCAAGGAATTATTAATGCTGTTCTTGATAAAAGCAAATTAATCATAGGGCCAGAATTTAATCTTACATCAAATTATTTTACACATAAATACAATTATCTGAAGAAGAGAAATAATCCTTTTTATACCTATGAAGAGATTGAAAGAGCAAAGAAAAATCCGATTATCATTCATTTTACAGAAGGCTTTTTAGACCGTCCTTGGGTGATCGGAAGCAAACATCCTTTCAAAAATAAATTTTTAATATATAAGAAAGCTAGTATAATAGCAGATGAACCATTACAGATAAGTAAAAAAAATTGGTATGTTAAATTATTAGGATATGAATTCACTCATCTCCCTCTAATTTTTTATCAAACGACCTCTCTTCTATTATCTTTATTATCCGAACTTATAAAAAAATGATATACCCTCAATATATTGTCGGTGATTAGAAAATTAAAGCCATTTAAAAAATCACGACAATAAGCTTATTCAACCCTAAGTTTCGACAAGTCATACATGAGACCGATAGTAAAAGGTGAAAATACTATCCCACGGCGCACAGCCAGATTAAACAAGGTATCGACGGAATCATTGTTCCACAAAACAATGCCGGCTGCGCCCATGAAATAGCTCAATTCATCAAGGATAAAGAACTTCAACAAAAGATAGTCGGTTATTTGAAGGAACACGACTACGGAAACGAAAAGGAGGTGCAAAAACTCTACAGTTTAATGAATTAATTACCCTTTTTTACCCTTCACGCCCTTCACCGATCCGAACCACCCGATAACGGTTGCCCTCACGGGTATGCAACCGCTCTACACCGGAAGCCACCAAGGCACTGCCAAACCGGGAGAGGTTGATGTTACGCATCAATCCCCGGTGATGTTCACGAAGTACTTCGAGGATATCGGCAAGGGAAAGCATCTCACCAGCCTCATCGGACACCGCCGCACGGAAATGACTGCGGAAGATTTCTTCTTCGGGCATAATCCGGTAAAAATCCAGGTTGCGGCGTTGTATCTCGGCTTCTTCTTCGGAAGTGAACCAGTAACGTTCACCGGCAAGCAGTTCATGGCGAAGCTGGGCGTAAAGTTGGGCGTGATTGATATTCGTACAATCGATCCTGCCTTCCACCTCCACACAGATGAAACGGCGGCTGCCGGTAGGATCTGTCAACAGGTCTTTGCGGTTGGAGGTACCAATGAAGGAAGCGATGCGGGGCAACAGACGGTAATTTTTCTTATAGGCTTTGCGCAGGTTGAGCGACGGCATTTGCATCAGGTTTTTCAGCTGTGCCATTTTCCGTACCGACAACCGATCGAACTCATCGAGATTGATCAGTCCCATAAGGACCAACTTCATTTCGGTGGTATGTCCTTCCGACAGATCGAGCTGGTCGGTATAATAAGCCTGTAAAGGAGCCGGAACAAGGGATTTGCAAAACGTAGACTTGTGCCAGCCCTGTTCGGCACTGACCAGCAGGGGAGCGGTACTATTGGCATGGATACCTTGGTTCAGTCCCATCCATTGAGCCGTAAGTGCCAACATCCACCGATGAAAACAGTCCTTCCAGTAGGAAGTAGACGATACACGTCTTGCCAGGTCGGTCATCCGGTCGGTACCATCCCATTCCGGCAGGCTTTCCAAGTACAGTCGAAACGGATGATAAGCTTCGATGTACGTAGAACGGACATAGCGTTTTACATCACGGTCGCGGCAGCACAGACCGGAATTGAATGCCTCAATGCATATCGTATTCATTTCACGATCGTCCAATAAGGCAAACTCTGTTGTCGGAGTCTGGACAGAACGGAATTCCGTCATCTCTGTCAGCAGATTGAAACGGAACTGGTAATGCTCGTTCAGAAAACGGCTCAACTCATCGGGTTTGTAACGTCTGGCCCGTGTAACAAAAGGTTCTACTACGCGAAGAGATGCCACCGGCATCTCGACTGACTGATCCTCAGCGAAACGCTGACGGAGCTTACAGAAAATGTTTTTAAGGAATTTTTTCATACAGCTTTTATTTATAACTTTGGCAAATATAACGTACACGATGACCTGCTGCAACAGCTTCAGCGGCCGTTGGGCAATATCTCGCTACAAGCCGTTTCAAGGCTTTCAACAGCCTTGGATACCTGGGAGATGAAAGGAAAACGTGCAGACGTTGGAACCATTACACAAAGGTGAACCAATCGCCCCACCTAAGTGAAACGAACGCTTCACCAGAGTCAGGCAAACGATTCACCCGAGTGAAAAGATACCCATAAAACGATGTGAAACATGCCTATTCTGTTTGACTTTTATGCCTCTCCATCCGATCCGGAGAAGGAGGAAAAAGAGAAATACCATGCACGGGTGGTCAGAAGCCATACCGTGGATATAAATGATATAGTGAATAACATCAGCAAGCGCTGTACGCTATCGAAAGGGGATATACGGGCAGTACTGGATGAGTTAGGGGATGAACTGGTATATAACCTGTGTGAAGGCGACCGTGTGTACCTTCCGGGAATAGGTTATTTCTACCTGTCACTCTCAGCTCCCAAGGATGCCGATCCCAAGACCACCCGTTCACAAAGCATCGGAATAAAGTCGGTAGAGTTCAGGGCGGATAGCATCCTGAAGAACAGTTTGGAAAATCGTGCCCGGTTTGAACGAAGCGACGTCAAAGTACATTCCTCCAAACTGGACATCTACGAAATAGACGCATTACTGGTGGACTATTTTTTCGAGAACGATTTTCTGACAAGAACCAAGTTTGAAAGGCTTTGTGGTTTTACGAAAACAACTGCCCAACGACATTTACAGAGATTGCTGGATGAAGGAAGGCTGGTAAATGTCAACACACTTCACAATCCGATATACAAGCCCGCCAAAGGCTTCTACGGGAACGTGTGAAGGGCGTGAAGGGCAAAAAAGCATGATTTTTTTATTTATGATACCTAAAATAATACATTATTGCTGGTTTGGGGGGAAAGAAAAACCTGAAGATGTGAAACGCCTGATAGGTACATGGAAGAAATACTGCAAAGAATACGTCATCAAAGAATGGAACGAAAGCAATTTCGACATCAATCAATGTGCTTATTGCCGGGATGCCTATCAGCATAAGAAATGGGCATTTGTAAGCGACGTGGCACGTCTCTGGGCTTTGTATCACGAAGGAGGCATCTACATGGATACCGATGTGGAAGTGTTACGCCCGCTGGACGATTTGTTAGAGCACAAAGCATTTTTAGGATTTGAAGGAACGCAATGGATAGCGACCAACATCATAGGAGCAGAGCCAAAGAATGAACTGATCGGTAAATTCCTAAACTCCTACCAACAACGGGAATTTATCAAGGCAGACGGAAGCCTGGATCAGACTACCAATGTAGAAGAATGGACCCGGATGCTCACCCGTTCATATGGATTGATTCTGAATGGGGAAAAACAGCAAATCCACGATTTTACGGTATATCCTTCGGAGTATTTCACACCCTACGATTACCTGAACGGAAAAATAACCTGCACACCAAAGACTTACACCATCCACTGGTTCTGCCAGTCGTGGATAGGAAACTCCAAATGGCGTACGAAATTATCACAACTGTTCCATCGGCTGATTGGAACGAAAATGAAATAAAACAAGCAAATGAAGAAAACACTCACCATATTTACCCCTGCATACAACCGGGCTCACACATTAGGCAGAACGTACGAAAGTCTGTTACGCCAAACTTGTGACGACTTTGAATGGCTGATTGTAGATGACGGTTCCAAAGATTCGACAAAGGCACTAGTGGAAGGATGGATACAGGAAGGTAAAATCAGTATCCGGTACATTTACCAGCAGAATCAGGGAATGCACGGTGCCCACAACACCGCGTACCGGAATATCGATACCGAATTGAATACCTGCATCGACTCTGACGACTATATGCCCGATGATGCAGTAGAAACGATTATCAATTTCTGGAAAGCCCATGGTTCCGATAAATATGCAGGCATCATCGGTCTGGATTGTACCGAAAACGGAAATATCATCGGGACTTCTTTCCCGGAAGGAATGACAGAAACGACCTTGAACGGCTTCTATGCCAAGGGAGGAAAAGGAGATAAAAAGTTAGTATATCGAACCGATGTAATCAAGCAATATCCGGAATATCCGATTTTTGAAGGAGAGAAATATGTGAGCCTCGGCTACAAGTATCTGCTCATAGATCAGGCTTATACGCTACTGACCTTGAATAAACCGCTTGTGGTCGTAGAATACCAGCAAGACGGATCCAGCATGAATATGTACCGACAATACTGGAACAACCCCAAGGGATTTGCTTTTATCCGCAAAGTAGACATGAAACTGTGTGGCAGCCTGAAACGGAAATTTGAATCGTGCATACACTATGTATCCAGTTCCATCCGGTCTAAGAATACACATTTCATTGCAGAATCTCCTTTGCCAGGTTTGACCATACTCGCTATTATACCGGGAATAATTCTTTATTTTTTTCTTAAATATAAAAATTCCAAAAACCAATAATATGAAAATCGTATATTGTACAGACAGTATATGCTATCTTGGGGGTATTCAAAATGTTACTATAACTAAGGCCAATGGCCTCGCACAAATGGGACACCAAGTATGGATTATAGTTACTGATAACAAATATCCTCCTCTGCATTCTGTTGATCCTAAGGTTCAAGTTATAAACTTGGATATAAACTATTTTGAAGATGATTGGAAATCTAAGTTTTATGTTATAAAAAGTATTCTTATCAAAAGGAAGAAACATAAAAAAGCAATTGCAAAAGTACTTAATGACATTAATCCAGATATAATAATATCTACGGGGACTTCTGAAAAGAATTTTTTACCCAATATACGACTAAATTCTACCCCTATATTTATTAGAGAAATACATTTTCAAAAGGGATATAGATTATCGCATGCAAGAAGTCTTTTTGAAAAAATAATGGCAATTATAGGGAATTGGTATGACTATTCTTGGAATATCAACAAATATGATCAGATAGTTATTTTAACCAATGAAGATAAAGAATTAAATTGGAAAAATAATAGCAAAGTCAGTGTAATAAGTAATCCTGTCACTTTCGATACTAATATTAAAACAGCTCCTTTAACTAACAAAAAAATTATAACGGCAGGAAGACTTGTCTATCAGCAGAATTATAAATTCTTAATCAATACTTGGAAAATAGTGGATCAGAAGCACCCTGATTGGCAATTGGAAATTTGGGGTGATGGGGTATTAAAAAATGAATTATCAAAACTAATAAATACCCTTGGATTAAATAATAAAGTATTACTTATGGGATATACTAATGATGTTATATCTCAAATGCAAAAAGCATCTGGTTATGTTCTTTCCTCTCTATTTGAGGGTATGCCTTTGGTACTTATTGAAGCAATGTCTTGTGGACTTCCAATTGTATCATATACGTGTCGATGTGGTCCTAAGGATTTAATTGAACATGGAAAAAATGGATTTTTATGTGAAGTAAATGATGAAACAAAATTAGCAGAATATATTTGTTCAATCATAGAAGATGATAGGTTGCGAATAAGAATGGGCCAGGCAAGTAAAAAGAAATCTGAAGAATTCAGAATTGAAAAAATAGCGACCCAGTGGATCAATCTATTCCAAACATTGATAAATAACAAGAATAAATGAACGAACCCATCAGGATATTGAATCTCTTTACCATCATGAACCGGGGAGGAGCAGAAACCATGGTCATGAATTACTATCGTGCTATAGACAAAAGCAAGATACAATTCGACTTTATGGTACACCGCCAGGAACGGGGAGCTTACGACGATGAAATAGAAGCGATGGGAGGAAGGATATTCAGGATGTGTCCTATTTATCCACAGAACCTGTTTAAATATCGACAATTGTTGAAAACGTTCTTCGATCACCATCCGGAATATCGGATTCTTCATTCCCACATGTCCGAATTGGGTTATTTTGCCTTCAAGGAAGCAATTAAACACGGAGTACCAGTCCGAATTTGCCATGCACACAATATACCAGTCTTTAAAAATGAAACCACAAAAGAAAAAATAAAACGTATTCCTAGAGAAATATTAGCTCATCTAATACGTAATATTGCAACTGATTACTTTGCATGTAGCAAAGGAGCAGGAGAATGGTTATTTGGTAAGAAGAAAAGAATAATCATTATAAACAATGCTATTGATACAACAAAGTTCACATATAATGATAAAATAGCAGAGCAAATCAAAGATGAATTTAATTGGAAAAATAAATATATAATAGGTCACGTTGGAAGATTTTCTCCCCAAAAGAATCATACTTTTTTAATTGATATTTTTTACGCTATACAAAAAGAAATATCTAACAGCATTCTTGTTTTAGTAGGAGAAGGTGACTTAAAACCTCAAATAGAAAAAAAAGTATCAGATTTAAAAATTGAAAAAAAAGTATTTTTCTTAGGAGCTAGGAGTGATGTTTATCGATTCTATCAAGTATTTGATGCTTTTATTTTTCCATCATTGTATGAAGGATTTGGCAATGTTTTATTAGAAGCACAAGCTTGCGGAATCCAGTCATTCACTAGTAAAGATGTTGTTCCACAATATGCCAACATAACGCCACTACTTCACTATATACCACTATCTTATGATGCAGACCATTGGAAATCTATTATATTAACACACAAAGATTACCAAAGAAAAGATATGTCTAAAGACGTACAAGATAATGGATTTGACATTCATCAAAATGCAGAATGGCTGACGAATTTTTACCTAAACAAACTATTATGATGGAAAATCCTTTAGTTTCTATAATTGTACCGGTATACAATATAGAGAAATACATTCGTGAATGTTTGAACTCTCTGATTCAACAAAGCTATTCACACATAGAAATCATAGCAGTTGACGATGGTAGTACGGACAATAGTCTAGGTCTATTAAAAGAGCTGTCAGCCAAAGACAATCGGCTAAAAGTATTTTCACAGCTCAATCTAGGAGTTTCGGCAGCTAGAAATTTAGCACTCAATAAAGCTACGGGAACATATGTCATGTTTGTAGATGCAGATGACTGGATTGATTCATCCACGATAGAAGAGTGTCTACAAGCGATAGAAGATGCAGATGTTTGCTTCTTTGCATACGTACGAGAGTTTAGTAATCGCTCGCTGCCTAAGTTACTGTTTCCACAAACACAGCATTTCACAGGAGAAGCATGTAAGCAACTTCAGCGAAGAATGATAGGACCGGTAGGCGAGGAACTTGCCAATCCGGGTATGCTGGATTCATTAGGAACTATCTGGGGAAAGCTTTATCGAAGAGATATTCTTGATGGAGCATCGTTTATCGATTTAAAAATAATCGGTACAGCAGAAGATTCCCTCTTCAACTGTAATGTATTTAGAAAAGTACAGAAAGCTGTTTATATCAACAAGACGTTTTATCATTACCGCAAATTCAACTCCGGCGCAGAAACGAAAAAATATAAGCCTCAACTATTTCAGCAATGGAATAAACTGTTTGATTACATGCAAGCAACTGCCACTGATGAAATCCGTCAAAAAGCGCTGTATAACCGCATTGCGCTCAGCATTATCGGATTAGGATTAAACGAATGTTTATCCCCCGATATTCTGAAAGCGAAAACAACTAAAATAGCTGAGATTATCAATCAGCCACATTATAGAAAAGCGTATAAAGAACTCTATTTAACCTACTTTCCGATACATTGGAAAGTGTTCTTCTTTGCAGCTAAGTACAACATGAAAAGAGTGCTGATGTTATTAGTTTTATGTATCAAAAAAATAATATAAATTTTGATCTTATGATAAGTGTTATCATCCCTGTTTATAATACAGCTAAATTCTTATCTACCTGTATCAAATCAGTCGTAAATCAAACATATCAAGATTTGGAGATTATTCTTGTAAATGATGCATCAACAGATAGCTCTATCCATATCTGCAATAGATTCAAGGAAAAAGATAAACGTATTATCCTCATAGACAAGAAACAAAATGAAGGAGTTGAAAAAGCCAGATATGATGGTATCTTAGTAGCCAAAGGGGAGTATATATGTTTTGTAGATTCGGATGACTGGCTTGAAAAAAATGCCCTTAAAAGGATGTATGATAAAGCAGTTGAAACAGATGCAGATTATGTAGAAATTGGAATGCAAAGAGTGTTGGATCGGCATAAAATAATTAAAAGGAAAAACTATCCAACAATTAAGGGATTAATTACGCAGCCTCAATTATTTAATTCATATTATATATCCTTCTTTGGAGTAAATATATTATCCGTCAATATTTGGGGAAAATTATACAAAAGTAGCATTCTGCAAAATCCTCCTCATCCTATAGGATTAGCTATGGGAGAAGATTTGTACTTTAATTTGGAAATATTTCCCCACCTACAAAAAATTTATATCGATGATTATATTGGATATAATTATCGTTTTGGAGGAATGACTACACAATACAACAAAAATCTACTGTCAAACTTAAAAGTATTATATAGTATCAAAAAAAGGAAGATAGAAGAATATAAATATGATAAAGCATCAGAGTATATACGTATTGAACTGAAGAATGTATTCATATCAGACATTAATCAACGAATTTTATTTAATTATGGTTCAAAAGAAGATCTAATCAATCAAATAGGCCAAGAATTAATGGACCCTATATGGAGTGATATACAACAAATTAAAAACCCCAATATAATCGCTTCTCCCATTGTACAAGCAATTATCAATAAAGATGCAAACACCATTTATGAGATATGTAAAAGTGAAACAAGAAAATATTATTCTCAATGGTTGTTAAAAAGAATTATTTCTAAGATATTGAACTTTGTCTAATTATGGAAAAGAAATTAATTAGTGTTATTATACCAATGTATAACGCTTCTCGATTTATAAAACAATGTGTAAAATCTATATTGAAACAGACATATAAGAATTTTGAATTATTAATAATCAATGACGGATCTACTGATAATAGTTTAGACATTTGCAATAGATTTAATGATCAAAGAATAAAGATTATTAATCAGAAAAATGCTGGTTGCGAATATGCTCGTTTGACAGGAATCAAACAGTCAAAAGGAGAATATATATGTTTTGTCGATGCAGATGATTGGATAGCTAAAGACTATCTGGAAAAACTCATTGCACCTGCAGAAAAATATGATGTTGATGTTGTATGCATTAATTCTTACAAGGCTTTGGGTAGATATGGCTTGATTAGGTTAAAAGGTCAGCAAAATAGCTTTTTGAAAGAAGGGCTATTAACAATAGATGCATTGAGTGATTTCTATAATATATATGTTTATGATAGGGTTTTTACAAATAATGTGTGGGGTAAATTATATAAAGCAACAATTATAGATGTTGATTCCATATCTCCTGCTGGTATTTTTTATGGGGAAGATTTACTCTTCAATTTACGGGTTACCTATAACATAAAATCATGTTATTGGGTTGATGAGTATAAGTATTATTATAGATACGGAGGTTATACAATAGCTGAATATCATAAATATTGGGAAGATAATATAAGACTTTATTATGCAATAAAAGAATTTGCATTAGAAAATCACAACAGAGAATTGCAGAATATAATAAGCTATTCGTTGATATCTATATTCCATTGGATGATTATTTATTTATGTAAATTTCTGCATTTGCCAAAGTCTGGAGTCAGGGATTTTATCAGTTCTGTTTTAAACTCAGAAATTTATACGGAAATGGACACTACTTGTAACTTTAATCCGATGTTCTTGGAAGCGATACAACATAAAGATATCGATGCAATAATGAAAATAATTGAGTCTGATGTTAAATCAAATATCTTATCTTATAGGCATAAAATTTTTAGATATTTATTTAGAATTCTAAATTAATATATCTTGTCGATTTTTTTACGACGACTTACTAGCTTCGAATAGTTCCATCGTCCAAAATAAAGAGGACTTAATGAGTAAGTATGTATAAGTTTTGTTTAAAGAGAATGATAGACTTCATTGTTTCTATCATTCTGTTAATTATTTCATTTCCTGTACAAGTCATAACGGCAGGAATATTGATTGTCGCAAATAAAAGCATTCATGTATTCTTTACACAGGTTCGTCCGGGAAAAGACGGAAAGTTCTTTAAGGTATTAAAATTCAGGACAATGACCGATGAAAGAGGAGTAGATGGAAAACTCCTGCCGGATGAGAAGCGGCTGACCCCAGTGGGAAAGTTGATCCGGTCGCTTTCTTTAGACGAATTACCTCAGCTTATCAATGTACTGAAAGGAGATATGTCTTTAATAGGACCTCGCCCCTTACTCGTTCAATATCTGTCATTGTATACACCAGAACAATCCCGCAGACATGAAGTGCGGCCTGGCATTACGGGGTGGGCACAATGTCATGGCCGTAATGCCATTAGTTGGGCAGAAAAGTTTGAACTGGATGTATGGTATGTAGATCATTGTTCATTTTTGCTGGATGTAAAAATTATTGCTTTAACTATATGGAAGGTGCTTAGTAGAGAAGGGGTTGCAAAAGATGGAAAGGTTACTACGGATTATTTTAATGGAAATAATTAAAAAAGGATTATGTTTTTGTATGGTGCAGGCGGTCATGCCAAAGTTATAATGGATATTCTTAAAGCTGAAGGAAAGCAGGTTGAGGCTTTAATAGATGATAACAAGGAGCTGAATGAACTGATGGGAGTAAAGGTGTTGCATAGTATAAATCAGGCAATGTCTCCATTGATAGTCAGCATAGGAGATAATAAAACTCGTCGGTTGATTGCGGAAAAGGTAAATGCAACATTTGGGATGGCGATTCATCCTTCTGCTATTATGATAGTATCGGCGAAACGGTACCATCATAGCGCATGAATCGGTACCGCTATAGCGGAGGAATCGGTACCACCTCAGCGCTCCAATCGGTACCAACGTAGCGCATGAATCGGTACCAGCAAAAAGATTGACAATTCAGTTCTGTAGTTTAGTATAAACTTCATATCTTAAAGGTCCGATCAATCAATACCCTTTAAGATATGGCAAACAGAACGTTGAATATGGTAAAATTAAAAAGAGCATTTCAAATGCTGTCGGCTTCCACTCCTCAACGGGAAATATGTGCACAACTGCACATAGGCCGTGGAGTCTTAAACCGCTACAAGAAGTTGGCTGATGAAGCCAAAGTTGATTACGGCACAATAGGCCGGATGAGTGAAGGGCAAATCCATAGTCTGCTGCAGTCTCCACCAACCCCAAAACCTTCTGAACAGAAAAACGAGTTGAAAGAGCTGTTGCCAGACTATGCAGAAGATCTTGCCAGACACCGCCACCTGACCATACAGTTGCTACACGAGGAATATCTCAAGGAGCATCCCAACGGCTATGCGTACACGCAGTTCAAGATGCATATCCGTGATTATCAGTATGCTAACAACCTGTCTTACCACAACACTTACATCCCGGGATGTGAGATGCAGATTGATTTTGCTGGTGACAAGCTCTATGTTACAGACCGGAAAAGTCAGGAGCATATACCCGTAGTTGTCCTCTGCTGTATGCTGCCGTTCAGCGGTATGGGCTATGCCAAAGCCATGTATCATGCAAGCATGGAATACTTTTTCAGTGGCTTGTCGGATGCCATAACCTATTTTGGGGGATGTCCTGAGGTGTGCAAGAGCGACAACATGACCCAATGGGTGAAAAAGTCAGACCGTTACGAGCCTACATTCAACAATGCTGCGCTGGAATGGTCAAGCTACTACAATACTACCCTGGAGGCTTGCCGTGTACGGAAGCCACGTGATAAAGGTCCTGTAGAAGGAATCGTATACAAGTTCTACCAGTTTATATATGCTGCCATCCGGCATGAAGTGTTCCATTCTTTGGATGAGCTCAACAGCCGTATCTTTGAATTGACAGACAAGTTCAATGACCGTCCTTCCAGAACTACCGGAAAAAGCCGCAGGAGTGTGTTTGAAGCCGAAGAACAAGGCTGTCTTGGGCCGCTCCCCATCACCCCTTTCCGCTTCCGTTACCGCAAGGAAGTGAAACTAACCGGTGATTACCATGTCACCGTAGGACGACTTGAAGAACGGCATCTTTACAGCGTCCCATACATTTATGTAGGACAAAGAGTAACCGTGGTCTGGGATACAGAAACCGTGGAAGTATATCTGAACACCCAACGAATAGCCCTGCATAAAAGAAGCTTCATAGCCGGACGTTCTACAGAGGACGCGCACATGCCTGAGAATCATCTGGAATACCAGCACAGCAAAGGACGAAATGCCGCCTTTTACCTGGAAGAGGCAGAGGTTATCGGCATGTATACACTGAAAGCCGTAGAAAAGGTATTGGCTTCACCGAAGTACGTAAGCCATGCCTACCGCTCTTGCGAAGGTATATTGTCCTTGCGTAAAAAATATGGTAAGGAAAGGATTGAGAATGCCTGCAAGCGTGTGTCTGAAAGCGGAACCGTAACTTACAGCATGCTCAAGAATATCCTTCAGAACAATCTGGATAAAGCTGAAAACCGACCCAATGTATGCCGTATCCCAACCAATGAATATGTACGGGGTGCAGAAGCGTTTTCCAACATTTAAACTCTTATTTATATGAATACACAAGAAACCATCATACAACTCAAGGAGTTGAAACTGAAGGGAATGGCGAATACGCTGGAATCCCTGATGACTCTTCCGGTGCAAAGCCGTCCCTCATTTGATTTTGCCATAGCCAAGATGGTAGAGGCAGAAATACTGGAAAGGAAGGAACGTAAAACAGAAATGTTCCTCAAAACCAGCAAACTCCGCTACAGTGCCATGATTGAGGATGTTGCCTGTGGAGCAGAACGCAACATTACAACTGAACAGCTGGCTGCACTGGCCGACTGTTCCTTCATACGCAGACATGAGAATCTGCTGATACAAGGTAAATGCGGCTGTGGAAAGACCTTCCTGGCATGCGCCATTGGCAGACAAGCCTGCACCTTGGGCTTCAGAACCGTCTATCTTAATATGAACCGGTTCATCGAGAAAATCACACTGTCCAAACTGGACAACACCTTCCTCAAGATGATTACTTCCTTGGAGAAGAATGACCTGATTATATTGGACGACTTCGGTCTGCAGCCGATGGACACCAATACCAGGTTGGCTCTGCTTCAGATCCTGGAAGAGAGATATGAACGAAAGTCAATGATCATCGCATCACAGCTTCCTATCTCAAAATGGTATGATTACATAGGAGACCCAACCTTGGCGGATGCCATTATGGACCGTCTCGTGGCCAACGCTAATAAAATTGAGTTAAAAGGCGAGTCTATGAGACAGCGAAAGAAAAAATAATATACATTTGCAAAGAATCTTACAGAACTGAATGCGGTACCGTTTGCAGCGTCATGACGGTACCGATTGCAGCGCTACAATGGTACCGATTACAGTGCTACGCATGGTACCGATTCAGCGCTATCGTCAGCAAATAATAGGATAATTATTTTTTTTGTTAAAAATAGTTTTAGGTTTATAGACTGCCGAAGTTTTATTTTTCCCTAAAGTTTTTTGGTATCATAATAATGTTCTCTTATCGTCCATGCCGGGCAGAACCCGGAA
>ENA-OOVX01000126-OOVX01000126.1-human-gut-metagenome-genome-assembly--contig:-NODE-126-length-21864-cov-2.658214_pt1 | contig 21864 bp, 22 predicted proteins | sample MGYA00241401_ERZ501309 | MGnify/ENA primary metagenome ERZ501309 (study PRJEB25962, sample SAMEA2042282) | human gut metagenome | biome: human gut; feature: human-associated habitat; material: faeces... | reverse complement strand
AACACTTTGTGTATGAATTAGTTGGCTAATTTTATATTATTTACTGAATGTCCCTGATTAAACCTCATTCCGTACATACAAAATTTGAGAATATCGATAAGCCTCACTCTCCCAATGCAAAATATTCTTCTTAATAGAAAGTTACACCTCTACAATAATATATTTCCCAATTTTACTATATTAGCTTATCTTGTATACTTGCCAAAGTTGTATCCGTAAAAGTATGCCATATTTCTAAATTCACTAATTTATAATCTTCAAACAGATGTTTTATAAACTCTATCTCAAATACCAATCGAATATCATCCGGATCATTATCTATTTGTCCTTCTCTGCGAGTTCCTATACGCGCAGTCTTAATTAAATAAAGATCACGAATACCTTTATGTTTTATATATGGCATAAAATAATATAGCTTACTAAGAGTAATACATGAAGGAAACTTTTTACCTGTGTAATAAACTTTTGCAGACATATCAAGAAAATCCTCTACATTATCATTCTTAACAAGACTTATTAGCAGATTCTTTTCAGTAATCTCCTCAGAAAGTTTACAACTTCCATAGTGCATAAACAAATCCTCCTTTAAGCTTTTGTTTTTAATTATACTATCTGGATACTGTTCTAATACATCCCATAAATTTAATTGATGATACCTAAATTTCTCTTGCTTGGAGACAGCAGGAGAATAATCATTAATTATAGATGTATACGTAATTTGCTTATTTCCAAAATCATAAAAAGCAAAATTACCTCCACCTCTCCAGTTTACCAACTTTGATATTCCTGTTTTCTCACCTTGAATAACCATATTCAATCTGCTCACAACAAGTTCAGCCATTTGGTCTCCCATTTCTATTCCTATATAATGACGATTGAGTTTATGTGCAGTCGCAATAGTTGCCCCTGAGCCTAAATAACAATCTAAAACATAATCCCCTTCGTTACTTGCAATTTCAATTATACGCTTCAATAGTTCTTCTGGTTTTGGTGTTTCAAAAACATATTGCTTATTTGCAAACAGTTTCATCAACTGCTTTTTTGCACTATCAGAAGTACCAACTATTTCAGCATTCCAAATAGTTTCTGGTGTTAATCCTAACTTAGCATCTTTAAGAAATTTCTTAATTCTTGGAACACTATGTCCGTCCTTACCAAACCAAATATTTCCGGCTGCAATTTCTTGCTTCATACGTTCTTCATTGTAAATCCAACATCGACCTTTTGGGGGATTATGACGAACTCCAGATGGTGAAACAATTGTATAAAATTGACTTGGAACTGCGTGTCCATCCTGTACATTTGCGGTAACAGATTGCCAAGGGCCACGAGGGTCGTTATCTGGATTTTTATATTTATCACCCACGAAAGCCTCATCAACAGGAAGCAAATTACGTGTTTTTTTAAAAAGCTTTATATTTCTAGCATATACCAAAATATACTCATGGTTAACGGAAAAAACAGCCCGATTTTCACGTGATTTACGTTGCTGCCATATGATGGTTCCAGCAAAATTTTCACGTCCGAATATTTTATCCGCCTCAACTCTAAGATATGCCATTTCTTTATCATCAATTGAAATCCAAATACTACCATCTTTTGTCAGTAACGGCTTTAGATAAGAGAGAATATCACGCATATCATTTAGCCATTTTTCTTCATTCATATTGTCATTATAGTATCGATATTTCTCACCATTATTGTACGGAGGATCAATGTAAATACACTTAATCCTCTCTCTGAACATAGGCTGCAATTCAGGAACTACTTCCATGTTATTGCCATGAATAAGAATATTTGGACAATCCTGATTACCAGTTGAAAGAGATTGGTTAAAGGAAAATTTTATATTATTTTTTATATATATCATGTCATAATTAGTTTGTACATACAATCAAGACTTCAGCTTCATCTGAAGCCTCAAGTAAATGCGAAACAGAGTTAAGTTTATTATGAGTAAAATGTCCTGCCGACACAACCTCCACATTTGTAAAATACTCGCTGGCCCATGATACAAGTTGAGATAACGTTACAACTCGTGGATGAGTTTTCTTCGTTTCATCATATGGAGAATATGAAAGTAGAAGATTCCTTTTAGAATCTGCTATTACTTTAAACATATTTACAAATGCTATAGGAGCTTGGCTTTTAATACAAAAAGGAGATTGGAATCTATCTTTACGATAGATTCCATTACTGATACGAGTAACCCCATGTATTTTGACTGTAGAAATTTCAGGTTCATCATCAAGTGCTATTGTCTCTAAAACATGGTAGAATCGACTATAGTGATCTCTTGTATATGGCGGATCTGCATAAATAGTATTAACACTATCAGGAAGTGTATTAAGACAATCCATAAAATCACCTTGCATTGAAACATGATTAAATTTACTTTTAGGCAAAAGAATATATTTTTTCAACCATTGCTCAAAAAGAGGTAGAACTTGCATTGTTTTATCTTTGATAGCTTTATTATAAACAAGTGCTTTAATATTTCCTTTCGAATCCTTCGCTTTAATTGGTTGAGCAAAATGCTTTCCAACGGTATTCACGATATCACTTACAGTACTAAGTAAGGCAGAGAGATATAAATGTTTTTTTGTCATATCATTTATTTCTCTAATAGCATTCCATATAATATCAATATCTACAGCTTGTTCATAAGAGAAATATACTCCTCCATAATAACGACTAATAATAGAGGGGTTATGCATCAAATTATTATTCTCTAAGGATCTACGAACTTGCTCTTGTATCTCAGACAATGATGACTGTACTGACTCTATTCTAAAGACTTCCACAGAACCATGTTCTAATATCTCTGCCAAAGTTTTAATATCCTTATTTTTAATAGCATTGTACTCTGTAAGAATTAACGGTAAAAATGATTCTTTTAGTTTACTTGATTTATTTTTAATTGAAAAAATAAAGGAATTGACATCATTTTCAACTATATCATGATTATTAAGTAGTGCATTGCAAATTACATTTGAGTACGCCTGAATATCACATGAAATAACGTTAAAATATCTAGACAATCGATAAGACACACAGCCTGAGCCTGCAAATAAATCACATACACTTCCATTTTCTGGTGTAATACGACGAATATATTCCTCGATGAAATCAAGAAGACGCAGCTTACTTCCCAAATAATTTAATGTTCTAAAATTAAAATCCATATGTAATAACTATAACACAAGTTCAGGATATACAGCGTGAATACCTTCTACATCAACAATTGCTCGTTTTAATTCTCTCGGTTGACTTTTTGATTCCATATAAAGATATTCCCTTACTTTTTGATAAGCACTATCTTCTGGTAACAATACCTGATATAAAAAACGACTACTGTCAAGTTTGATATATATACCTATAGGTCTTTTATCCTTGCCAGGATATGGCCCAGATGTCTCTGTACATTTAATTTCAAAACGATAATTCTGACTTTTTACAGTAACAGCTTGTCTTGTTTCTAATTCTCCAATTATACCATCTTTACTGATATTTTGTAACTCTATCGTATAACTATTATCCCCTTTGTGTGCACCAAAGAAATTTTCAAAAATCGATATTGGAAAATTAACTTGACGCCATCTATCTCCTCCTCCGATTTCAGCTACAAGTATTTCTTTACCAATGTAAAACGATTCATCAATACTGTTTTTAACCTCTCTGCCTATAACTTGCTGCATCTTTACTTTGATACGTCTTTGGGTAGGCCTAAAGCCATCTGGCAGAGACTGTATTTTTGTCGAATTAAATTTAATGTTTCTCTTTTTGACCTCGCTAATCGCATCATTACTATAATCATACCTTTCTGCCCTTTCACTATCCGATGGAATGACTTTATCCTCATATAATTTATCTATCAGATCTTGTGTTATAGGATATAGATTTACTTCTGATCCATCTAATATTTTTTTCCAATACTCATAGAAATCTTTATGAACGGGATTACTTTTAATATCTTTTATCAGAAGTGAACATTCAACATTTTGAACTAAGCCGGGCACAGTCAAGTTATTTGAGCCTACAATTAGGGTGAATATATCAATATTTTCAAACAGATATACTTTCGGATGAAAAATATTTCTAGAATCAGTATGATAAATCTTTGCATCAACATTCCATCTAAGCACTTCCTCCAAGGCTTCCTTAGATGTTCCTTTTTGATCAATGCCAAGTATCACTTTAATAGACATTCCACGCTCTTTACTTTCTTGAATGTATTTTGTAAGAGCCGAAACTCCACTATAACTAGCGAAAGCAACAAGGCATGTAAAAGAATCATACCTTTTTGAATTGAATTGTTTTATTAATTCTTTACCAACTGAAGTATCTTCCTGAAAGTTGTATCCTTGTCCTATTATAATTGTATCCATTATTTTATCAAAAAATATTTTACATGTTTTTAATTTATCCTTTGTCCTTTATGAAAGATTCTAAACTTCTATTAATATCTTAATTATTCATTCACTAATCTTATAAAGGCTTTACCTTTTTCTGTCAATACATACCCTCCAGTCTTACGAGAACCTTGATACTCAATCAAATTAAGATCTTCTGAGATAAGCAGTTTAAGAATTCTATCAATTGTAGGCATTGATGTTTTTATTGCATCATGCAAATCTTTTCTTTTAGCTATTCCAAGTTCTGAAATCTTCAACAGGACACTTTTTATCTTATCATTTATCTTATCATCATCTGCGGAAATAAAATCATCTCCAATCAATACTCTATCTCCAAAGCCCTCTCTACAAGGAATTTCTATCAAGAAGTAGCTTCTTTCTTCATTGGTTTCAATTACAGCAGGCTTGGAGCCATTTCTTCTTAACTCGCCTTGTATGGTTGGGATACCAGTCCCTCTACCTTCGGACAACTGAAGTACTTTGAGATAATCGCCCAAACGACGATTACGATAGCGACGTGATTTCAGACGTTCAGCCTTTTGGATAGCATCAATGCTGATAGAACGATCCAGACCGGCATAGCTAAGAATGGAAATCTTATCTGGTTCAATCGTAATCTCAACCGGTTCTCGTTCTTGATAATCTCTATGATACAAAGCATTAACGACTGCTTCTTCAATTGCTTGGTAGGGATAGTTGAAGAAGGTTATAGATTCAGCCTTGTCTTTCTGCTTGATGAGACGTTTCTTGATCACATTGGTCTTGATATACCATTTACATGGTGATTGATTACTTGCTGTAACTCGTTCACGCACATTGTACGGACGATTCACTCCTGCCGGCACCCAGATAAGCAATACGTATTTTCCATCAATCTCCTGCACGTCAATTCGTGGCAAATAGAATGGCTCAATCTTGTGATTGAAACCAATCATGTCACGCTGTATCTTATCGAGTTCTTCGATAGAAATACCCGTCACTGGCCGTTTTGCAATACCTGTGTTTTTTTCTTCTTCAACACCTACTACGATATATCCTCCACCAATGTTATCAAAGTCATTGGCGAAAGCACAGATAGTGTGATAAATCTTATCTGGATTCCACCCTGTCTTAAACTCAATACGGGTGGATTCTATTTTACGCTTATGAAGCAGGTCTTCTATGTTTACCGGAATAGCCATTGATATACTTATTTAGATTTATCCTTTTCTACATGAAGCAATTCTCTTATATCAACATTCAAAAGTTCCGCTATGCGAGACGATGTTTCCAAATCTAACTGCGAAGCATTTGTACATCAACGGAAAACAGATGTCACATTTCTACCGACCTGCTCGGAGAGCCATTTAGCTGTTTTATTCTTTTCAACAAGAACTATTTTAATCCTCTTCAATTGCTTCATAATTGGAATAATCGTATTTAATGCAAATATATTAAATATCAATATAACGAGCTAAACTTCTTCCAATTTATTTTAACCTCTTCACCACCTCCACATCTGCCGGCAGCCAGTCCACAGAACCCAGCTCCTCCCGGCTCAGCCAGGCAGCGTTTTCATGTTCCTTCAGCACAAGATGGCCGGAACGGACGGAACACAGAAAGCAATGCATCGTGAGATGGAAGGCAGGGTAATCACATTCTACTGTGGTGAGGAAGGAATCGACACTGATTTCCGTATCCAACTCTTCCCGTATCTCGCGTTTCAAGGCTTCCTCCCGGCTCTCGCCTGCTTCGATCTTTCCGCCGGGAAATTCCCAGTAGTCCTTAAATTCGCCATAGCCTCGCTGGGTGGCAAAATACTTTCCTTCGCGACAAATTACTGCCGCGACAACTTCTATCTGCTTCATCTTGTTCTGTAAACTATTTTTTCTTTAAAATTCGATACTTTCTCCTTCCAAACCGATGCACCAGAAAGGGATATTCTTGGCATCCGCAAACTCTTTCATGCGCCAGGCCGACTCGAATCCGCTTGCTACAAAGTGCATGGGAACGAGCAATCCTACCCGAAACATGTCGATAAACTGACGGGCACCACGGGTATAGCCGTTGCCGATACGGCCGTCTACCGGAAACATGGCTACGCTGAAACTGTCCGTTATTTTCCGGATATCTTTCAGTTCCCCTAAAAAGCGCTTCTCTTCCTTTTCGGGATTCACGTCAGTTCCCGTTTCGGCACTATACACCAGTCCGCCGTGATAGTCATCGGTCAGGAAACGGGCGTACCAGTTATTCAGATCGCCTGCATGGAAGATCCGCTTACCGTCGGTTTCCACGATCCACGACACGCCGCTGTCGGTACTTCCGGTTGCCGCAACACGAACCAGTCCGTCGCTCCATGTGGCACCTTTGGCGAGCCAGGCATCGGCCTCTTCCTTCTGTGCGCGGCGATGTTTCAGGATGTCTTTCGAGAGAATGTAAACGATGTCGGGTTTCGTCTGCCGCCACGCAAAGATTTGCCGGTTGAAATGGTCTTCGTGGAAGTGGCTGGAGAATACGTACATCGGTTTCGATGTCTTCAGCAGTTGCGGCATAACGCCGGACGGATCCATCCAGTAATCGAATACCAGCATGCACCGCTCTGTTTCGAGGGCAAAGCCGCTGTGAAAGATATAAGTCAGTTTCATGTCATCGAAGTCTGTTAAAATTATTTTTTCCTATAAAATTGATACGAAGATAGCAATTATTGCTATCAGAAATAGCCCAACAGCCAACAAAAGTGAACACTCTTAAAAAAACGCTTAAAAAGTGTTCCATAAGTACTGATATGTTACAACGAACGGATATTATTTTTAATTTTAAAATCGATTAGCAAAAGAAACATAGGCAAAAACAAATTAGATGGGATATGAAAAAGGGTTTGATTGTGCTTGCAGTGCTCGTAGCTGCATGCTTTACACGTGGCATAGATGCCCAAAACTCGGCACCTTACAAAAACTATTTCGAACTTGTTACGATGAACGATCCATCGAACTTGCTGGATAAAATTACAATTTATCCGCCTGTATTCGGAATACTTCAGGGAGGGGATACGAGGTTGAAGATTAAAGTCTGTAACAACGGTGATACGCTACTCAAGAAATCGTTCTTTTATGTGTATTACAAGAATAAAAAGGTAGGTAAGGCATTGCTCCCCAGCCTAAAAGCTAACGGAAGTTATGAGTTTTGTGTAAATGTCCATGACAAGATAGGTCGCCGCGACAGGCAGAATGTTTCATTCAAGATTAAACGGAAAAAGGCTTTCAGAACTTACCGGATTACCTATCCTTATTGAATAAAATAAAAATATCTTTTTGTCATTTTGACAAATCCGTTGCATGAGAATCGTTTGTTTCGCACAGAGGGAAAGTATGCCGGTTTTCGAGAGATTCTGATGCGACGGACTAATGGCAAAAAGCTGACAAACCGAACGTGATGCTAACAGATATTTCGCCGATACGGAAGTAGTGTTTCGTACAGATGGAAATAGAAAGAACTGTCCGACTTTCTGCCGGCATTCAGGAAGCAGCGACGGGAGGTATTCTGGAAGTAAAAGGGGGAATACTAGCCTTTTTGATAAAAAATTCTTAACAAATAACCGGTTTCATTCAAAAACGTCGGGACGTTTTTATTTTTTCCCGGCATCTTTTTTCCAATTTGCCTGCGGAAATTCACCGACTTTCCTGCATCTTTTTTGTCTTTTTCCGGATATTGAAAGCCGTTTTTCTCCTATTCGGACATAAATAGCGCATGAAAAAGAAGCCTCATCGGAGAATTCTTCAGTTAGATGAGGCGTTTTCTTTCTGGCCTCTGTAAGTGATTTGTGCCAAATCTTATCAAAAGGAAAGAAAAAGGTGAAATCAACTGACAAAGGGCTTTTGTAATAAGAGAACTGAGCCAGCTGTCAGACGCATAGATAGATCAGCCAGACTGCCAGTAAAACAACTGCTACGATAAGGATAAACATTAATTTCCCATGAAAGAAACTTTGCTGTTCCCATTTCCTTCTCGCTTTGGTTTCGGCATGAATCTGTTCCAGTTGTTCAAGAGAAACACCCGATGACGGACGGTGTCTTTCGGTCAGTTTCAGCAAGCTGTCGCGTGTTTCGTTCATGCGCTTCTTGCCTGCTTTCCGCAGCTCGCGATTTTCTTTGTCGCGCTGCATCATGTCGTATATACATCCTAAGGTTCCCATGGCAACTCACTTTTAGCGCGTTGTCTAAAGTTAGTGATTTTCTGCGTTTTTCAAAAGGAAACGGCAGGCAATTCATATACATTAACGTGTAAGATAGGGTTCAGCGCATTTTCTGGAGGATGTTTCTTCTGGCAACTTTCAGGGCGGGACTTAACGGGGATGCTTCCTCCAGCATCTCAAGTGCCGAACGGAGTTCTGCCAGAAGCTCGGGATATAGTTTGCACTGAAGGTAGGATAGTTTCATGCACAAGGCTCTGATTCCTGCCGGACTGCCGGATGAAATCATCCGGTTCATACAGAAATCCAGAAAGTCGGTACGGAGGTTTTCTTCACGGAACGGCTGCGCAGCAAGCAGGGTAAGCAGCAGCCGACATTTGGTTTCGCTGGATGTATGCATGGCTTCCTGCATCAGTTCGTCACATTTCGGGTACAGCCATTGTCGACGGGCTGCGTCGAGATGGGTAAACAGCCATGCGGCATTGTCCGAAGCGCGTTTATCGGCATCGAACATGAGCTGATAGAGCTGTTCCGTCAACGAATAGTTTTCACAGCATTGAATCATGTGACACAGCTCACGGATGTCGTTTTCGTGTATTCTGCCGAGTAGTCTGCTACGCAAATCGCAGGAATTATCTGATAGAGCCATTGCTTACATGCACTTCTTTATCGCCTTACGGCAACGGTTCAGTATTTTTTCGCTTGCGGGATGCTGGCGGGTTCCGCCCAGTTCGATGGCGGACACAACCTTGAAGCCGGTCCATTTCAGAATGGCACGCAGCGACTTGATGGTTCCCCGACTCTGGCCGAAAAGGATATTGAACGGGAAAGCGGTGGTGCACGTGCTCACTAATATGGCTTTCTTCCCTTTGTGCAGGGGAAGGGGCAGCCCGCGGGGGCTCTCTCCTATCAGGCCATAGACGATACGGTCGAATACGATTTTCAACTGCCCGGGCATGTTGCCCCAGTAACAGGGGGCTCCTACTACCAGCACATCGCAGCGGTCGATAGCGGAGAGTACCTGCTGGGCTCCGTCTTCGGGCAGTACGCACCGACGAGTTTTGCGGCAGGTCATACAGCCGGTACAGGGTTTTACCTGAAGTTCGGGAACAAAGACGGTGGTTACGCTGGCTCCGTTGCGTTCGGCTTCCTCGCGAATGGCATCCAGCATGGCAGAAACATTGCCGTGCCTGTGCGGGCTTCCGTTGAGAATCAGTACGTTCATAGGGATAAGTTTTTACTCGGGCTGTGGAATATCAGGCTTTCATGGCACGCAAAGCCTTGCATAACTGGTCGGGACAGGAGGTTGCCTTGCTTCCGCAGTGAATACCTTCCAGCCGGCTGATGACATCGTCTACTTTCATTCCCTTGACCAGCGAACTGATTCCTTTCAAGTTTCCGTTGCAGCCTCCGGTGAAATGTACGTCAGTGATGATGTCGTTTTCTACTTCTACTTCAATATTGCTGCTGCATGTGCCTTGTGTTCTGTAATTGATTTTCATATAGCTAAACCAAAATGTGATAAAAAAGACATTCCGGACAAAGCCTGGCACTTGTACCGTAACAGCTCATGGCCGTCACACTGCCGCTTTATCCGGAATGAAATGATAATGAATATTATTCTTCTCCCTCTTCAGGTTTCATGTTTGTATATACAGTCTGAACATCGTCAAACTCTTCCAGACGTTCAACCATCTTGTCGATTGTTTCGCGCTGTTCGGGAGTTACATCCTTCAAGTCGTTTGGAATATAAGTAAAGTCACCACCTACATCTTCGAAACCGCACTCTTCCAAGTGTTTCTGAATAGCTGCGTAACTCTTCGGGTCACCGTAAATTGTAATAGTTCCTTCTTCCGGATCTTCATCGTATTCGTCTTCTACGTTGTAATCAATCAGATCGAGAATCAGTTCTTCCATGTCCATTCCGTCTTTCTTCTTGAAAGTGAACACACACTTGTGGTCGAACAGGAAAGCCAGTGAACCGGTTGTACCGAGGTTACCGCCGAATTTGTTGAATACTGAACGAACGTCGGCAACGGTACGGGTAGTATTGTCAGTCAAAGTATCAACGAATACGGCTACTCCGTGAGGACCGTATCCTTCGTATGTCATTCCTTTGTATTCGCTCTGGTCTTTACCCATCGCGTTTTTGATAGCGCGTTCAATGTTATCCTTCGGCATGTTTTCACGCTTGCAGGTAGCGATAATAGAACGCAGTGCAGGGTTGTTTTCAGGTTCCGGACCGCCGGCTTTTACAGCAATAGCAATTTGTTTACCCAGTCTTGTAAATGTCTTAGCCATGTGGCCCCATCTTTTCAGCTTAGTAGCTTTTCTATATTCAAACGCTCTTCCCATTGGATTTTATGTTTTAATATGTTTTTATTATGTATAATGTTCTTTTTATCTCAGTTTGGCATCCAGCTTGTTCTGCAAGTTGGTGATGAGTTTCTGCATTACCTTGTCAATCTGCTTGTCGTTCAAGGTTGCGTTTTCGTCCTGAAGCATGAAGCTTACAGCGTAGCTCTTCTTGCCTGCTTCCAGATTTTTACCTTCGTACACATCGAAGAGTTCCACTTCTTTCAGCAGCTTCTTCTCTGTTTCGTAAGCAATCTTTTCAATTTCGGCAAACTGCACATTCTTGTCAAGCAACAATGCCAGGTCACGTTTCACAGCAGGGAACTTGGAGATTTCCGTATAGCTCACCTTCACATTGCGGATGGCCTTCAGCAATTCTTTCCAGTTGAAATCGGCATAGTAAACCTCGTTGTCAATATCGAATGCCTTCAGCAGCTTCTTTGTTACAATACCGAAAGTAGCCAACCGCTTTCCACCCCTTGTCTGTACGGATAAACCGGCAGCATAGATGTCATCAGTCAGATTGCCGACAACCAAATCATGCATGTGCAGCCCCAATCTGGCAAAGACATTCTCAACGTATGCCTTCAGCTCATATACCGAGCTGTTCTCATCCGGATGAGCCCATGAGTTGGTCACTCTCTTGCCAGTCACCCACAAACCAAGATGATAGTCTTCGGAATAAGCGGCAAGCACTTTCTCCGGATTCTTCTTTTCCTCGTTGAAGTGATAACAATTACCGAATTCAAAGAATTTCAGGTCTGCATTCTTACGGTTGGCGTTGTGCGAGATGCTTTCCAATCCACCGAAAAGCAGTGTCTGACGCATGGCATTCAAGTCTGCACTCAACGGATTCAGCAACATTACCAGATTCTTTGACGGATAAGACTCCAAGTTGTCATAGTAAGCGGCACGCGTCAACGAGTTGTTCAGAATCTCATTGAAACCACAGCCCACCAGCTGCTCGGCAACCAGGTTTTGCAGTTTGTTGGATTTATCATATTCACCCTTGGTAGTCAGACAAGACTTCAAGGTAGTCGGAATCTCCACATTATTATATCCGTAGATACGCAGGATATCCTCTATTACATCGCAATCGCGCTGCACGTCCACACGGTAAGGAGGAACATCCAGTGTAAGCCCTTCGGCTGTCTCGTCTACAATCTTCATTTCCAGACTTGTCACGATGCTCTTGATGGTATCCACCGGAATAACTTTACCAATCAGTGAGTTCACTTTCTCATAGGCAAGTTCCACACGGAAATCCTTGGCAGGAGCGGCGCACACATCTTTTATTTCAGAAGAAATGGTACCTCCGGCAAGTTCCTTTACCATCAAAGCAGCCAGCTTCAGGCAGTAAATAGTGGCATTCGGGTCAATACCTCTTTCAAAACGGAAAGAAGCATCTGTGTTCAATCCATGACGACGGGCTGTCTTGCGTACCCATGTGGGATGGAAGTAGGCACTTTCAAGGAACACATCCTTGGTGGTTTCCGTAGAACCGGAATCCAGACCGCCGAATACACCGGCAATACACATCGCCTCTTCCTTGTTGCAAATCATCAGGTCGCGTTCGTTCAATTTACGCTCCACGCCATCAAGAGTTACAAACGGAGTACCTTCCGGCATGGTCTTTACAATCACCTCACCGCCTTTAATCTTATCCGCATCGAAGCAGTGCAGCGGCTGGCCGAAAGCATGAACGATATAGTTGGTAATATCCACCACATTATTGATAGGACGCAGGCCGATAATACGCAACTTGTTCTGCAACCATTCGGGGCTTTCTTTCACTGTAACCCCTTTCACCGTAACGCCGGCATATCGGGGACATGCTTCGCTGTTCTCTACAGTTACTTTAATATCCAAGTCGTGATTTTCTACCGCAAAAGCGTCTACCGAAGGTTTCTTCAAGGTAGCCTGCTTACCGTTCTGTATCAAGTAGGCGTACAAGTCGCGTGCCACCCCATAATGTGAGCAAGCATCGGCACGGTTGGGAGTGATGTCCACTTCCAGTACGTAATCGCTCTTGATGTTATAGTAGTCCTTGGCAAGCGTACCCGGAACAGCAGTCTCCGGCAGTACGATGATACCTGCGTGGTCCGTACCGATACCGATTTCATCCTCAGCACAAATCATGCCGACAGATTCCACGCCACGAAGTTTTGATTTCTTGATGGTAAAGCATTCGTCACCGTCATACAGTTTTGTACCCAACGTGGCTACTACCACTTTCTGTCCGGCAGCTACATTCGGAGCGCCGCATACAATCTGCACGGGTTCACCTTGTCCCAGGTTCACCGTAGTGACGTGCATATGGTCTGAGTTAGGATGAGCTTCGCATGTCAGCACTTCGCCGATGACCAGTCCTTCCAGTCCGCCTTTAATGGTTTGCACCTCTTCCACACTTCCCGTTTCCAGTCCGATGGAGGTTAGTGCCGCAGCAACTTCATCCGGTGTCAAATCGAAATCGACATACTCTTTCAACCAATTATAAGAGATATTCATATCATTACATTTTTATTGTTTCCAAAAGTGACCTGCAAAGGTAATAAGATTTTTTGGTTGGCAGGGAATTATAAATGAAGAAAATAACAAAAAGGCGATGAAGTGCTTTTCCTTCACCGCCTTTCCCCTAATATTACTACATGAATCTACAATTTATACATTCATTGCATTGGCGCCTAAAGCTCCCAATATGGCGGAAGCAACAGCTATCACTACCTTCAAAATTTTGTCCCAAACGTTCTTTTTCATAGTCTTAATCTTTCAAAATTAGTAAATACATCTTATCCTAACGGGTTCTCTCCCTGGTCACCGTCGGAACCGCCACCGGGATTGCCACCATCACCGGCATCATCCTTACCGTCAGTCACCACTCCCGTCCATTTCTCAAACTCCACACCCTGGAGCAGGGCACGCGTAGTGCCGATGGCAGCCGGGCGCGTATATTCCGGAGTAAACTGGCAGCGCAAAGCAGTCACCTGATTGGGATTCACGTCTTCAGATTTGACCACTCCCTTACCTCGCGTACGGGCCTTCATGGTGAATGTGCCCAGGCCATCCAGACGCACCGTACGGCTGTTCAGCAACTGGCTCCTCATTACCGTCATCAGGTTACGGATTACATTATGTACGTCACCCGGAGTCAGGGAAGATTTCTCGGCAATCACCTCAGCCAGCTGTTGCGCATCCACGGCTCTTCCCACTTTCTTCAAACTCAGATGCCAAAGTTTGGCACCCTCTTTTGTCGCCAGAGACGACTGTCTTGCATAATAAAATAAAGGCATACTTTCTTTCTCCTTTTTACATTTTTAATTCAACATGGTTTTTAATCTCGTTTTGTTGATCAACAATGCAAAGGTGAGGATATATTTGCCTGCAAACAAAAAAAACAGCCTCGCTGAAGCTGTTTTCTGAGATAAGTTTATAAAGTATTGATTTACAAGTCGACAGATTAGGCAAGCCAACTTAATCAAAAAAAGGAAAGCTTATTTCAAATTGATTGATGTAATCCAAAATACCTCTTCATGAAACAGACATAAATAAGACTTAACAAGAGGATGGTACATAGCAGATACCAGTAGCCTGAATCCAAACACATTATATATCCTACGATTATGATTGCCTGCACTGCCATGTAAATAGAAGAAACCATTACATGAGGAATCTTCAGCTCATTCGCCATAATCTGATACAGATGTTTACGATGCGGTAGTCCGATATTCTCATGAAGCATCAGGCGGTGAATGATAGTCAGCACACTATCCACACCATAAACGGATAAAAGGACTATCCAACTGAAATCTTCCGTTTCAATGATGAGCCTGCCTATCAGGAAAAGAAGGATGAAGGCAATGCTCACCGAACCCACATCACCGGCAAAGCATTTGGCACGCTTGCGGAAATTGAAGAAACAGAAAACTAGAACGGAACAGATAACGGTATAGATGAAATCCGCTTCCACAAAAGTAACCACCTCCTTATTGATATAGGCCAACGCAGCAAGAATAACCAGAGAATAACCACCGGTTATGCCGTTAATGCCATCCATAAAGTTGTAGGCATTGATGATACCCGTACAGACTATCAAGGCTATGACTATCCACCACCAGGACAAGGAGAACAGTCCCCACTGATAAAACATCATAGCCATAGCAGAGAAATGAAAAAGCAGTCTTGTCATCTGTCCGGTGGATTTTATATCGTCCACGAAGCTGATGAACGTCACCAGTGTCAAGGCAAGCAGGAAACAAAGATATTCAAAGCCACTCGTCAGGAAATAGGCCAACGCTCCGAAATAGAAAATAATCCCACCACCGCGTAAAGTCACTTTCGTATGGGAACTCCGCTCATTGGGCTTGTCGATGATATTACACCTATCAGCCACCTTAAAATAAAAAAGTTCTGCCAAAAACAGCAGAACCAATATTAACAGATAATACATAACAGTATTTTCCTCTTTAATTTTTAATTATCAATTTTTAATTCTTAACTTTTAATTTGAGAACGATTTTATCGTTCTCACTATCCCCTCCTCTGCCCTCACCGGCATTCTGTCAATTCCCAGGGCAGCCTTTATCTTCGCATTACTCACCACATAATTCTCTGTCAACTTGCGCAGACGCTCTTCATTCAAAGGCAAATGGAGCAGAGTCCCAAGCCGAGCACAGAACTCCATCAGTCCTCTGTTTATCTTCCAGATATGCGGCTTACGCTCCAAAGCCCGACACATCAAAGTTATCAGTTCATTTGTGGACAAGGCTTCGTCATCTCCCATGTGGTAGATACCACTCGCCACCTCCTTGGTCAAAAGACCTTCCACCACGTAGCAGAGATTGTCTATTGAAGTAAAAGACCTTCTGTTCTCAAAAGCCCCTAAAGGCCAGGGAATGCCTTTCCTCACCACATTATAAAGAAGATTCAGATTGCCTTTGTTGCCGGGACCATGAATCATGCAGGGACGCAGGATATAAACCTGCTTGTCATCATAAGGATTAGCTTTCAATTTCCCATTCTCAACCTTCAACTTGTCAAGGATGTAATTCTCGGCAGCTATCTTACTTTCCCCATAAGGCCCTACCGGAGCAGGCACCACATCTTCAGTCAGCATATCACCCACCACACTGTCTGCAGCGGCTTTCACAGAACTGAAGAATACGAACTTCTTCGCAGACGATTCCAGAAAGAAATCAAATATCTTTTGGGTCAATCCCGTATTGATATCAAAATAGGATTGGGCTGCGGACCGGTTTTTCATATCATGGGCTTTACCAGCCAGATGAATAATGGCATCGAATTCAGGAAGATTCCGCATCGGAAAAGAAGCCGGTTCAATATCCTTCCAGAAAAAAGTCTTTACCACCCCCTCCTTTTCAGGAGCGACAATATCCAGCCCGTAAAGGCTATGACGTTCCTTTAGGGCAACAACAAGATTGGAGCCCACAAAGCCGTGGATTCCAGTGATTAATATGTTCATGGAATTATTCTATAAAATATACTGACCAGAAACGTGATTACCAGTTAGGGACAAAGCCTTTACCGAGGACAAAGGTAGGTCATTTATTACTTGCCAGAAATAGCATATAAGATATTCCTATTTACTCTCTCATTTTACGGGGATTCATGCGATTCATCAGCCCTTGAAAATAAACATTTAAAGGATATGGCAATAAAGAACGGACAAAGGGTATACAAACTCCAATATATGCAATGAAAGACAAATGAAGTCTTCTACAGCCACGTAAACCTATTTTCATTCTATGCCACCCTACTTCTATACTGTTTTTTCTCACACTGTCAGCAAAGAAGCGATAATGCAACAATGGTTCCGAAATATTGGCAAAATGCAATCCTTTTTCTGCACACCTGAACCATAAATCATAATCATCCTGACGCGGACCGGCATCAGGTTTATACCCACCTACTGATAAGATTGCATTTTTTCGATACATCACAGTAGGATGATTCAAGGGACAAGTCCAGACCAGACGAACAATATCCTCATGCGAAACTGGAACCTTTATAACCTCTTCAAGATTATTTCCACATTCGTCAATTTTAGTCGCATAGGCCCCCACAATATCTATCGTAGGATGTGATTGCAAAAAAAGAACTTGTTTCTCAAAACGAGATGGATAGCAAATATCATCTGTATCCATACGAGCCACAAACTCATAGCTACAATGCTTTAAGCCTATATTAAGTGCCTTGCTTAATCCTAAATTATTAGGCAAAGGAATAATTTTAAGCAAATTAGTATCGTAAGAAGATAGAACTTTTTCTAATTCAACAGTGAGAGGTCCATCCTTAATCAATATGATTTCAGAAGGAGGAAGCGTTTGGTTCAGTACACTATCAAGTGCAGACTTCAAATAAATCGGCCTTTCTTTATAATAGACCGAAATCAATACAGAATAGTTAGGTGACATTTATATAAGATGAATTATTTAAGAATCCATAGCTATTCTCAAGCCTTCTGCCATAATTTCGCATAAGATAATATCATAGCCTTTTGAGAAAATTTTTCTTCATAAATAATTCTTGACTTTTCCCCCATTTTTACAAAATCAGGTCTGTCAATCAATATCTTTTCAAACAACTCAGAGAGTTGTTGTTCATCTACATCTACCAAATAGCCTGAAATACCTTCAACAATCATTTCTGGAATACCTGCTATACGAGTAGATATAATGGGCAAACCACAACGCATAGCTTCAATAATTGATATTGGCAATCCTTCGTCTTTAGAAAACAAAATAAAAGCATCCGAGTTAGTCAAATAGTCATTTACTTGGTTTGAGTTGCCCACAAAATAAATATCAGCAGAAAGTGTAGCTGCTACTTTTTCCAAAATATTACGCGAAGGACCATCTCCGACAAAAGTCATGGAAAAAGATTTTTGTTGTTCAGAGGTCAATTTAGATAATGCATGAAGTATGCCTATTTGATTTTTACGATTACACAATGTTCCTACGCATACTAACCTAGTCTGATTGGTTGAAGATATACCCTTACTTCCACCTTCAATATCAGGGATGCCATTATAGACAAATGAAGTCTTTTGCGAAGATATGTGGGGGTAAAGATGACAAAAATTCCAACGTGGGAAATCGGCTACAAAATTTACTTTATCCACTCTATTCAGTACAACATCCTCTATCCTACGTTTCATAATACCAAAAAAACAAGAACGAAACAAAGGGTAATACTCTTCATACATTGACCATAAAGAGCCATTACTATGCAGTGTCAAATACACAGATTTTTTGTTTTTTCTTTTACGCAAATAGTAATAACAAGTAAACAAGTCTTGAAAATGAATAATATCCGGCAATTCATCATTGGGTATTTCATCGAAGGCTTCTACTATCCGTTTGGAATATCGTAATCCAGAAAAATAAATCATAGCATACGTCATGAGATGGCTATATTTAGCATATCTCATCAACTTGTTTTTTAGTGACGCTTTCCTCTTGATTTTATCATTGTTAGAAAAATTTCTTACTTCACCATGTACATCGTCAAGTGTGAAAGTTGATAGTCCGATTCCCTGATTCGCAAAATCATTGATGCAACTTCTTAACCCAAAGACAAACCGTGCAGCCCCATTAGGTGCTTTTATCCATCCGGGGAAAATAATCGTTACTTTTTTCATTATACTCCTATTTTCATTCATTCCATTCTAAACTTTCTTTGTGATTACAGCGTGTAAAAGGTTCTATTCCATTATTATGACTGACTCGTTTGTTAAGAGGAGGCAATTGCATATAATCGCCAAAATATTCGCGCAAATAAGTATCATAATTACATGGGATATTAAACATCTCTCCTTCAAACTCGTGACGTTTCAAAGGGAAAAGAACATCTTTGGATAAAAGCTTATACTCATTTATTTCCATGGCCCAAGCCAAGCTATCGGCTTCCTCCATTGTTTCAGCATGGAAAAAGTCATTGAGCCAATTATAAAGAGGAATATGTGAATATCTAATAAAACGTTTCATCAAATACCCCACTGTACGTTGCAAAAAAGCTCCATGTCTTACTACTGAATAATTGGTATCGTGAAGAAATAATTTCAGATGCGATTGCCACCATGAATGTTTTACATAATCAAAAGGGAAAATATCTAAAAATATACCTTTATGACATTTCAATCGTTCATACATTGGCTCATGAAAAGTACTGTATTTATCACGTAATTTCGCAAAAAACATGGGATAATCAGAATCTGTTTCTCTGGTTTGCAGGTAGATATCATCGCGTAATTCAGTTTTTGCAACTTCTAAAAAACGATAATAATCATTACGCAACATCGCTACATCAATATCATCGTCCCAAGGAATAAATCCACCATGACGAATAGCTCCTAACAAAGTTCCTCCATCAAGCCAATAAGGAATATCATATTTTGTACAAATGCGATCTAACTCTCTAAGTAATTTAAGCATAATAAGTCTGGCTTGCTCATTCACATTCTTACCTTTTTCACGGTCATCTTTCAGCATTATCTTAATATTTTAAATTTTCTAATGTAATATGCTCTTGCCACTAATAATGAAATATTAGTTATAAGCTGTATAATCAAAATTGATAAAAGATTGGTATGCAAGTTGAAAATAAATACAAATAACATGCATGCAACGTAAACCCCCAAAGAGCACCACATGGTTATGTTAAATGCTTTAAAATAGCCAGCTGCAACCAAGATGGGACTACCTTGCAAATAAATGATAGAATTGGTAACTATCAGCGGAGAAAGAATATATACTATTTCAACAGAGGGTTCCATCAACCCTTTGCCCAAAAGTTCAACTCCCCAAGGTGCCAGCAGCACACACAGCCCCCATATCAGTATAGCAACCCAAAAAGATATTGCCATAACCTTACGCATTAATCGAAAATTACGTTCAGATGCCACTTTAGGATAGAGAACTTGATTAAGAATCATTATAGGAAAAGAACCTAAACGAACTATCTTATTAGCTAAGTCATAATATGCCACTTCCTGCATACCAATAAAATTGCCAAGCAAAATAGCATTGCTTCGTTCTATTATCATATCAGCAATACGTGAATAAAAAATGGAAGTAGAGCGTTTGAAACGATACACCACATTGCGCATTTTTACCCCTATCAGCCTAACCTTATATTTCTCAAACATCACATACAATCCATAAGCAGTGCCAAACAAGCTACCAAGACTGAACAAAATAGGATAATACAGATAGTCGGCTTTCGAATGAATGAATACAACCATCAATATCACAAAAACAAGTTTACAAATCAACTGAAAATAGGTAACATACTTCAGTTCTTGTATTCCTTGAAAAAACCAACCCGGGAATAATACAGAAGCTATGCAATGTCCTGAAAAAAGGATATAAAGCATTTTCATCTTTACATCAAATAACATTAATGCTCCCACTAATAGCAACAGCAAAAACATACAAAATATAAAGCGAATGTAAAGCACCGATGATACAATCTCATTCAATCTGTGCTTGACATGTTGATATTGGGCTACATCTTTCACCGCAGAGATATCAAATCCCCACGCAGCCACCATTTCAATATATGTAATTACCGTAAACGAAAATACAATGTAGCCATATAATTCATCACCCAGTTTACTAATAATATAAGGATAAGTAATTAATGGTAAAAACAAAGCTAATACATTAAGTATAGAAACAAAAAAATAGTTCTTTACCAAGATTTTATTTGATAATATTTTATCTATTATTACCCGTTTCAACTTTACCTATTTAAGATATTCAACATTCATTATTTATTAATAGAGCCCTCATTTCTTCCCTACTTTTAATACAATCAAATCCCCAATATTTGAAGGCAAGAAGTCGTTTATCCACTTGTGCTTGTGATGAATCTTTTTCAAAAGTTTCCCATAAATCACGCCATAAAGGATTCACTTCTTCCAAGGTTTGTACAGGATTAATTACAAGATGAGGTTTGCCGAGATATACGCAATATCCTGTATGAGTACCAATACTATTTGAACAAGTATAATCAGATAATAAGATAATCGTTTTCAGACGATTCAAGAAGTTTATATCCAACTGATGACCAGCAGTGGTCACTTTAAATCCAGCTTTATTATATAAATCACCAAAACCGTTTTTATTTTCATCTAAATAATACATATTCACAATTACAGTATCAAATCCAAGCTTCTCTTTAAGTTCTAGCAATTCATCAATCATACAATGTATTTCATATTCTAAGCCACCCTCACAGCATGTATGTGTAGGAAAGAAAAGAAGAGTTTTGCCTAATTCCTTTTTCAAGGAATTCATCTCTTCACTATTCAACATACATTCAGCATAATGTATGTAAGGGCCAATAGCAATCACGGGTTTATGTAAACTTCCAAGCCCCTTCACTCGTATGTTGCTGAAAGTCATGATACGTTTGGTCGTTTTACACCACGCGGCCATAGGCACATAATCATCTACATAAAGTCCATGTTCTATTGACCATCCAAACTTATTTACACCAGAGTATTGTTTCAAAGCATAAGCCTGACCATAAAAATTAGAATCCTTAATAGCCTCTATTGGATAATAAGGTATAGGTTTTACTAATTCCTTATAATCAAACATGCTCAATGCCTGACGACGGTTAATCTCTTTCCAAAACCGTTTCTTGTTTCTCAGGCGATAATAAGTGTTATAGAGTGACAATAAAAGGAATGATTCTTTAAGCACTCGTGAAAAGTAAGAACGAAACATTTTGCAAAATCCTTCAATTAGGTTACATTGAAAAAATCGTAGTAAAAGGTATATAATTAGCTGATTCCTTTGACACTTCTTTGTTGAACATTAAAATTCCATACAAAAGAATAACAGCTAAACACAAAAAACGCCATTTATTAACATACATCAGAGTTAAAACAGATGGGAGAAT
>ENA-OOVX01000059-OOVX01000059.1-human-gut-metagenome-genome-assembly--contig:-NODE-59-length-31127-cov-2.794542_pt1 | contig 31127 bp, 26 predicted proteins | sample MGYA00241401_ERZ501309 | MGnify/ENA primary metagenome ERZ501309 (study PRJEB25962, sample SAMEA2042282) | human gut metagenome | biome: human gut; feature: human-associated habitat; material: faeces... | reverse complement strand
TGGACATCTGATGCTAAGGAAGCACATGTGATCAAGAGACTTGTAGTTGGAGAGACTTACACTCTTCGTGAGGAATTTGCTCCTTACGGATATCTCAAGGCAGCAGATATCCAGTTTACAGTTGAGGACACAGGCAAAGTGCAGCATGTAGAGATGAAGGATGAAGTTCCTACAGGTTCCATCGTTATCAATAAGGACGGCGAATTTGTAACAGACACTACTCTTATGAAGGGTTACTGGTATGACTTTATCTTCAATTTCTTCAAGGACAGCCTTGCAGGAGTAACTTTTGATGTATATGCAAAAGAGGATATCGTAAGTGCTGATGGACTTGACACTGTATATCATAAGGCAGGAGACAAGGTGGCAACCATCGTGACAAATGATAAGGGTATCGCAAGAATTGATGACCTTCCACTTGGCAAGTATTATCTTGTTGAGACAAAGACCATTGATGGATTTGTATTAGATGATACACCGATTGAGGCAGACCTTTCCTATATCGACCAGAATACAAAGGTTGTATTTGCAGGAATGGATGTGACAAATGAGCGTCAGAAAGTGCAGATTACTGTTACAAAGACTGATTCAGAGACAAAGAAAGAGCTTGAAGGTGCTGTATTTGGTTTGTTTGCGAAAGAAGATATCGTAAATAAGGATGGAAAGGTTATTGTCAAAGCAGATACACAGATTGAGAGAGGTGTTACTGGAAAGGATGGCAAAGTAACATTTACTTCTGACCTTCCACTTGGACAGTATTATGTCAAGGAGATTGAGGCACCAAAGGGCTATGTGAAGTCTGATAAGATTTTTGATGTGGATGCTTCATATCAGGGAGATAAGGTAAAGGTTATCGAGTTTGAGGCAGCATTTGAAAATGCACCGATCAAGGTAGAAGTTTCAAAGACTGATATCACAGGCAAGAAAGAATTGCCTGGAGCAAAGCTTTCGGTTATTGATGCTGATGGAAAGCTTGTTGAGAGCTGGACATCAGAGGCAGGAAAGACTCATATGATTGAGAGACTTCCTGTCGGAAAGTACACACTCAGAGAGGAATCTGCACCATATGGATATAAGGTGGCAAGTGATGTAACCTTTGAAGTAAAGGAGACAGCAGAAATCCAGAAGGTATCCATGAAGGATGAGCAGGCAGTCGGTAAGATTGTCATTGAGAAAACTGACAAAGTAACCGGAAAGCCGATCGAGGGTGTTGTATTTGAAGTAAGGGATAAGGACGGAAAGGTGCTTGATACACTCACTACTGACAAGAATGGTCATGCAGAGAGCAAGGAGCTTCCTATCTGTACTTACAATGAGGATGGTTCATTTAAGGAAGATATCCATTATACAGTAGTTGAGACAAAAGCAGCTAACGGATATATCCTTGATGAAACAGCTCACGATGTAACTCTTCGATATGATGACAATGCACCGGATGTTGTTGTAGCAACTCTTAAGCTTGCCAATGTACCGACAGAGCCTAAGCTTCCACAGACAGGCGACAATGCAAATCCGCTTCTTTATCTTGGAATCGGTGCACTTGCACTTATTACAGGTGTTGGAGTAGGACTTCGTGGAAGAAAGAAAAAGAATAAACAGTAACAATTAACCTTGCGGGGAATGTAAGCCAGTGACTTATGTTCTCCGCTTTTTTGATTTGGAGGACAAGCAGTGGTAGGAGAAAGAATCAGATATTACAGAAAACGACAAAAAATGACACTCAGGGAACTGGGCGAGAAAAGTGGTTTTGAAAATAGAGGTGATGTAAGAATTGCCCAATACGAAAATGGTTCAAGAGTTCCAAAGACGGGAACGTTGAACAGGATTGCAAAGGCACTTGGTATTCCGCCAGAAGAATTATTCTGTGAGAACTGTAGAAAGTGCATGTTTCTCAAGAATTATTACAGAAAGAAAAGAAAATCTCATACCATTTTTGATAGGGGAATCGAAGAAGACAACAGTTACAGAGAACACAATAATCCCGATGATGAAGGAATTTTATATGACAATTTAGATTAAGGAGGAACCGTAATATGATGAATTACGAGATTTTTAAGGAAGTAGTAAAAGAAAAGTTTATGGATTATATGCCTGAGAAGTTCAAAGGAATGGAGCTTGTGGCAGAACCCGTGGAAAAGGTGAATGTGAGTCTTGATGGCATCATCTTAAGAGAGGAAGGCAGGAATATTTCGCCTACGATTTATATCAATGACATGTATAAGAAGTATCAGGACTGTGGCGATCTTGAGGAAACACTTATGGCTGCATGTGACTTCATGGAAAGGGCATATGAGCAGACTCCGGTTGTTGATGTGGACAGCATTATAAAGGATGCTAACGAGAAGATTGTATTCCAGCTCATCAATACAGAGCAGAATAAAACATTTTTGGAACAGGTGCCGCACAGAGAGTTCCAGGATCTTTCTATTGTGTATAAGGTAATAATCAGTGCAGATAAGGATGCGGTGCAGAGTTCAAAAATTACAAATGAATTTGCGAAAAGACTTGGAATGAGCGAGGAACAGCTCTTTAAGTGTGCAGCGGAAAACACGAGAAGACTCTTCCCGCCTGTCGTTCGTAGCATGAATGACATTATGAGAGAAATGTTTGCAAGAGATGGGATGCCACAGGAGATTGCAGATATGATGATAGCCGAGATTCCACCGGAGCAGACGATGTGGGTGATTTCCAATGAAAAGGGTATCAATGGTGCAGCATCCATGCTTTATGAGAATGAGCTTCATGAGCTGGCAGAGAGTTTAGAGAGTGACCTTTATATTCTCCCTTCGAGCGTGCATGAGGTTATTGCAGTATCTTCAGATATGGGAAGCCCTGAGATGCTTGCACAGATGGTAGTCGAGGTAAATATGCAGGAGGTGTCTTTGGACGAGAGACTTTCCAATCAGGTATATCACTATGATAAGGATTTAAGAAAACTCACCCTTGCAACTGATACACCGAACAAGAGGCTTGATGGTATCGTTGCAGAACCTCCCCTTGTATATGATGCGAAGGAAAAGTCCAGATAGGAGGCAGTTATGGAGCAGGAACTTACAATGGAAGAACTCATTGCTCTCATAAACAGCCAGAAAGGTGACTTTGTTATCCGTGTCGAGTTTGGAGAGGAGGCGGTGTCTGATGCCAAAGAAGAATGACTTCAAGCTCGATGTGGTTTCGGTAAGACTTGTAAAGGATGCTCCGATTTATTCGGAGCACACCTTTAACAATCCGGCGGATATAGCTGCTGTCATGGGAGACTGTATGTGCCAGTTTGACAGGGAAGTAGTGTGTGTGGTCAATCTAAGGTCAGATTTAAAACCCATCAATGTGCATTTTGCAAGTGTTGGCTCTTTAAATGAGGCAATGGCACATCCGAGAGAACTGTTTAAATCAAGTATCTTAAGCAATGCTGCAAGCATGATGTTAATTCATTGTCATCCATCCGGGAACGTATTCCCAAGCAAGGCAGACACGATGATGACGGACCGCATGAACAAGCTGTGTGAGTTGATGGGAATACCGCTCATTGACCATATCATAGTTGGTGGAGACAATCGTGAATTTTTCAGTTTCAGGGAAAAAGGCATGATTGATAATCCTAAGATTACCCTGAGCACTGATTACCGGACACTTGATATCAAGTCACCGCTTGTAGCAGAGCAGGGAAAGGCAAGGTGAAAGCATGGATGGAAGATTTACGGATGAAGAGCTTGCCATAGCAAAGAGTGTTGACCTGTGTGCAGTTGCTGAAAGCCTTGGGTATACAGTAAAGAGGATTGGCAAATACCACACTTTAAAAGAGATGGATTCCATCCGCATTTACAACAGAAGCCATTGGTACAGATGGTCAAGGCAGTTTGACAAAGGCAACAATGGCGGCTCACAGATAGATTTCTTACGGGTATTTTGTGGAATGAGTGTAAAAGAGGCTGTGTTCTGGCTTTTAGATTTTGCAGGATACAGAAGAATCGAGAATCCTGTAAAGCAGCCACTTGTTCATCAGGTATCGCAGAAGCAGGCAGAGGAGAGAAAGCCGTTTGTCCTACCGGAACCGGCAGGAGATAATTCCTATCTTATTTCATATCTGAATCAGGAGAGAGGAATCAGCAGAGCAGTCATAGATCTGTTTTTAAAAGAAGGACTGATTTATGAGAGCAGGCATTACCACAATGTTGTTTTCAAAGGAAATGATAAAAATGGAGTGACAAGATTTGCAAGTATGCGGGGAGTGTTTGATAAGCAGGGCAAGCCATTCAAGTGTGATGTCACAGGAAATGATAAGAACTATGGATTTAATGTGGTAAATGAAAACAGTACAGAGCTTGTAGTATTTGAGGCTGCAATCGACCTTATGAGTTATGTCGATATCTTCGCGGATTATGAATCAAATAAGCTGGCACTTGGGATGCTTGCAGATGCACCACTTGAGACTTTTCTTCGGGAACATCCGCAGATTACTTCCATCCGGTTCTGCCTTGATGGAGATGAGCCGGGGAGAAAAGCAGCAGCTGAACTTATGAGAAAGTATTATGAGCTTGGATATGAGGTAGAAGACTGTCCGCCACCTGCCGGATATAAGGATTACAACGAGTGGCTTGTAGCGGCAAAGCTTAATCTGAACAGGATGAATAAGCGAGCAGATGAACCAGTCAGGGCATGAGAAACCGGATTTTGATGTGTGGGGGCAGAAAGCGCCCCCAAAACAGCAAAGTGGGGGCAGAAAGCGCCCCCAAAATGTCAAAGTGGGGGCAAAAAGTGCCCCCACAATTTGGACACGACAAAATCCGGACTGAAGTAAAAATAAAAGTGGGGGCAGAAAGCGCCCCCAAAATAACAAAATGGGGGCAGAAAGCGCCCCCAAAGTAGCAAAGTGGGGGCAAAAAGCGCCCCCACTTTCATAAACAGAGGGTTTTAGGGAGATTTTCTCCCTAACTAGATGGCATTAGGACAGAGATGTCTCTAATGCGTATCTAGCCGTAAACCTAAGAGATTCAGACAGGCGTGTGGGTGGAAGAGATATACAAAACACGGATAAGGGAGGTGCAGGAAAGCAATGGATAAAGAACTTACAATAATCGCAGAACCAGAGGAACTTATTGCCTGGGCAGACACATTTGATATCTTACTAAACCCTTCGATAGAAGATGCTGCAATTCTGCTTAACTATATGGAAGGACATGATTATGCCATTGGCATAGATTCAGATGGGAAGATGTACAGGCAGGATATTGCTGAAGAGAATGGCGAGATAGAACCATATTTGATTGATGATGTTATAGATATTGTCTGTGAATGGAACTATGAACTGATACTTGATGCGGAAGCACACAGGAGTGATCCAAAGGATTTTAACGACTATAACGAGTATCAGAGCAAGTATGAAAGTCTGAAAGCAGATGAAAAGAGACTGGACAGATTGTTTGATAAAACCAGTTATGGTAAGGAACTTATAGAAGTTGCCACAGAGCTTGCAGACAGGGTTATTGCCCAGCTGGGTAATAAAGAACTGGAAAAAGCTGCTGTAACAGTAGCAGAAGGAGTAAGAGAATACAGTACGGGTAAGAGAGGAAGGTGATTCTATGGCGGATAAAGTTCATTGTATAAGGAAAACACTAAGACTTATGCCACAGGAAGCGAAGGTACTTTCTGATAAGGCAAAGGCAAATGGAATGAATGAAGCCGAATATATCAGGCTTCTAATCAGTCAGAAACCAAATGATTATCCGGAAGTAAGGAAACTTCTTAAAGAGCTTATCAATGAGATAAACCGAATCGGCATTAACATCAATCAGATTGTATTTAACCGCAATGCACAGTTGTATTCCAAGAAAGATAAGGAACAGCTTGTGGCATATATGAAAAAGCTGAATCAGTCTGTCAGCGAGGCGGTGGTAAAGATTGGCAATCAGTAAGATACTTCACATGAAGGACAGCGGGAATTCTTTTCATGCAAGGCATTTGAAACGGGCACTGGATTATGTGATGAATCCTGAGAAAACTCAGAGAGGAAGACTTGTGGGAGCTGTTAACTGTCAGGCAGATATGGCTTTTGAACAGATGATGGATACAAAGAAGCAGTTTGGAAAAACAGACAAGCGACAGGGGTATCACATCATTCTTTCCTTCAAAGAGGATGAGGTGGAACCGGACAGGGCTTTTGAGATAACACAGAAGTTTGTAGCAGAATATCTTGACGATGCCTATGAAGCGGTATTTGTGGTTCATGATAATACAGACCATGTTCATTCACACATTGTATTTAACAGTGTAAGCTTTGTGGATGGGAAAAAGTATCGCTACGAGAAAGGTGACTGGGCAAAGTATATCCAGCCGATTACCAATAAGCTGTGTCAGGAGTATGGTCTTTCCATTATAGATGTGGAGGATGGCAGCAAAGAGAAAAAGCATGAGAATTATAAGGATTGGAGCGAATATCGTGAAGGCAGCTTTGTGTGGGCAGATATGATAAAAAGAGATCTTGATGCCTGCATTTTACAGGCAAATGATTTCAGTGGATTTCTGGAGCTGCTGTCGGAAAAAGGATATGAGGTCAAGCAGGGAAAGTATCTGGCAGTCAGACCACAGGGGATGACAAGATTCAGAAGATGTAAGACTCTTGGCGAGAATTATTCACAGGAAGCTATTGTGGAGCGTATTGCTAAGGAAGATTTATCTTTTTACCAGTCACAGAATGAGGAAAAACAGGCAGCGATAGTAAAGTGCTATGTCAAAAGATACCACAGGGCGAAGATGTCAGGCTTGCAGAAAAGATATTATGCAAAGCTTTACCGGATTGGAAAGCTGAAAAAGAAGCCATACAGTCAGGTATGGAAGTATAGGGATGATATCCGAAAGATGCATAAGCTGCAGGAGCAGTATCTATTTCTGGTAAGGCATAAGATTGAGAGTGTGGAAGAACTTGTTTCGGTACTTGATAATCTGACGGATAAGAAGAAAGAAGCATCAAAGGAAAAGAGTAAGACCTATAAGGCTAAGGAAAGATTCAAAGATATTTTTGACAAGGCTGAACAGATCCGGGAGCTTGATGATGCGGAATCGTGTTATCAGAGTGGGGATACCTTCTTTGAAGATGAGCACAATGCATGGGAAAGGCTTAACACTGAACTTTTAGCACAGGGATACAGTGTGGAAGAGGTCGAGAGTCTTAGAAAGAAATATGAGAGCAAGTATGCACAGGACTGTAAGGCAGAACGGGCGGTATCAAAGGAACTTAGCCTTGGAAGATCAATATGGAAGGAACTTACTGTATCAGCTTCGGCAGAAGAGAAGCAGTATGACAAAGAAACAATAAGAGACAGAAAAGAACAGCCGATACGTTAGGCTGTTTTTTTAGTGGTTAGGAGGCATATATGGAAGAAAAAAGAGAGCCATTAAGTGAAATGGCGATTGAGAGAAAGATACAGATTCTTCGTAATAAGCATATGGACAGTGAGGTTATTGCTCTTGTCAAAAGCGATTATGAATATGGACTGACTGATGATGAAATCGGTCTGTATCTTAACAAAAGTTATGACATTGAGCAGATGAAGGTGTTATCAAAATGTCTGCATAAGGGTGTATCAGAAGAGTTGTTAACGCTGCTGAAAGATAGCAGGATGGCAGCACCTAAGATGCAGACAGCATTGGATTACTATGAAAAAGGTGTGCCGATTGATGCAATCAGAGAGGTAGTCCAAAAAGATGATACAGCAGTAAATATGCGCAGGATGTTTGATGTGGTATTAGAAAAGCTTAATAAAGCCAAAGAGCAGATGCCACAGGATTTAGAGTATGTGAAAAGTCTTGTAGCTCAGATGGATGAAGTGGTTGAAAAGATCAATCACCAGAATGAAAGGTATGATGCCCTGAATAAGAAACTTTCTGAAATAGAAACTTCCAAAGATGATGAGGAAGTCAGGGGGCGTCTGGTCAAGGAGAACCAGGATAAGGATGCTCTTATCAACAGTCAGCAGAATGAACTGAATAAGGCAAGCAGTACGATTGCAAGACTCAGGGATGATATTGAGAAAAAGGATAAGGAGATGAAGCGTATGGGAGACAGAATAGAGTCATTGGAAGATAAGATCATAAGTGTTGCCACAGAGAATAAGAAAGAGGCAGAAAGTAAGGCAGAGCCGCAGGAAAGCCAGTCCGTACCACAGGCAGATAAAAAGATGGTTGATACAGTTGCAGTTCCGCAGAATATGCAGGCTGTGGCAAACGGGATTCCGGTCTATTATCAGATTCCGGTAGTTGATGGTACTGGAAATGTGGTGCAGAGACTTCCGATTGAGCGAAGTGTGAGAAAGAGTAGCAACAGCGGAGTGGCGAGCTTTTTTGCAAGACTTTCTTTTAAGAAAAAGTCAAGAGCAGACATTGTAAAGCTGGTTGCATCGGGAGACCTTGTTCCGGCGCAGCTTGTGCAGATTAAGAGTGCAATAGAAAAGGGACTTACTGAGTCACAGCTTGTAGAGCTTATAAACAACAACATTTCAGCGGAAAAGATGAAGGAGATCATTGAGATTGCTGTGCTTGAAAACAGCATGGCAGATTAGGAGGAACTTATGAATTTAGCAGTAGTAAATGAAGCAGTAACAGAGATGAATGGTGTGGAGCATCAGTTTCCAGAGGAAGAGAAAAACTTTGTTGTCCAGTTCGCATTCAGAAGTGGCAGCAAGGAAGACACGATTTCTCTTATTGAAGCTTTGGCACATTCAGCGGATAAGGCTGAGTCGGACGAGATTATGGTCACATACAGGTCTAAATATGATATGAAGCCTGCATGGGTAGAACAGGTGGAAAACCTGCTTGTGGCACTTGAAATGTATCGTATCGAGGAGGAGAAAGCAATCAATCATCTGGCAGATATTTTGACTGCTTATGGTATTGATGTATCAGCCGAGGAAATCCGTACTACAGAGACAGAAACGCTTAAAACAACAGTCAGAGAGAAAGTGGAGGTGCGATAATGGCAGAAGAGATTCAGGAAGCGGTGCAGATCATCCGTGTAGCTTATGATGGTATTGAGATTGCCATGAAGGTAGGAAGCGGCGGCATTGCTGCCATGCAGAAGGCAATAGATTTCTTAAAAGGGATGCTTGATTATGAAAAGTCACTTGGCAAGACATCCATGAGAAAGCTGATCTTAAAAGGTGGCGATTTACAGGTGTTACAGTTTAATACCGAAGATATGAAAAAGGTTGAAAAGATGGCAAAGAAGTATGGAATCCTGTATTCGGTACTTCCAGACTGTAACTGGAAAGATGGACTGAGTGAGGTAATCTTTCATACAGAGGCAGTTCCACGTGTGAATATGATGATACAGAAGCTCAAGTTTGGTAAGATTGCTACATTTGACGATTATCTGAAGAATGGAGATGAAAAATCCCTTGGAAAGCTGATGGATTTTTTGAAGAAACAGCAGGGAAACGAGAAAAGCCACACGATAGAAGGGGATAGGGTTAATACCGCTATTGACGGACTGATCGAAAAGGTCGGAATGTTTGCAATGGAAAAGAAAGCTATCAGTGTGGATCAGGTCAAGGAGAATTTCAGCATCAATGGTGAGCAGGCTGAAAGTGTTATCAGACAGCTTGAGACAATCGGTGTGCTTGGCAGCAAGAATGAGGATGGCACCCATACAGTCATGATGGACAAGGATGCATTTATCAACCGTGTCAGAGGTTATCAGGACCTTGCTGAGAGAATGAGGGAGGTTGCGGCATCAAAGAATGCGAACCTGTCAGATGTGACTATCAGCAAGAAGCTGATTATCGAAGAAAATGACCATGCTGTTAAGACCAGAGTTCCCGGCACATGGGGAGAAGAGGCAAGATATGTATGGCTCCGTAAGGAAAACATCATGGAGATTCATGGTGGAAAGACAATGCTTACCTTCCTTGATTCAACCAAGGATTATAAGCTCTACGATGAGCAGAATCGTGTGGTGACAACTCAGAAAGGAACCGAGCTTTATACTCACTACGACAAGGTGGAGTCATCTGTCAGGGAGCGTTACGAGAAAGTGCAGAAGCAGCAGAAAAAGACCACACAGAAGAAAACTGTTACCACAAAGAAAGCGAGGTAGCAGCCTATGCAGACAACAAAGAAAAAGCCGTCACTGATATTCATTCTTGTGGGTGCAGTGTTAGCAGGGTATCTTGGTTATCTGATAAATGGTGCGTGGACGGAAGGGATTGCCTTTAATGAATTTATGGACAGATTCAATGAAGTATGTGCTGTTCCCTTTGCCAACTATTACAATTCCAATACAGTAAAAGCAGTAGCCATTGCATTAGGTATCTATGCGATGGCTATTGTCATGTATTACACCAGTCAGAGAAACTATATGCCTGGCAAAGAATTTGGTACGGCAAGATTTGAAAATCCGAAGCAGGTCAACAAGATACTTGCAGATAAGGATGAAAATTTCAACCGGATACTCAGCCAGAATGTGAAGATGTCGCTGGATTTCAGAAGGCTCAAGCTCAATGGAAATATCCTTATCTGTGGTGGTTCCGGAGCAGGAAAAACATTTTATGAAGTAAAGCCGAATCTTATGCAGATGCCGCATAACTGTTCCTTTATCTGTACCGATCCAAAGGGAGAAATCCTTAGAAGCTGCGGGCAGATGTTAAAAAATAACGGATATAACCTGAAAGTCATTAATCTGTTAGAGATGGATAAATCAGACTGTTACAATCCATTTTCCTATATCAGAGAGGAAACAGATGTGGTCAAGCTGATTACAAACCTTATCAGCAATACGACACCAAAGGGAGCGACACCAAGTGATCCGTTCTGGGAAAAAGCGGAAGGATTGTTCTTACAGGCTATCTTTTATTATGTGTGGCTGGAGGTACAGCCGGCAAAGAGAAACTTTGAGACAGTACTTAAACTTCTTGGAGAGGCAGAGGTTACAGAGCAGGGGAAGGCATCAAAGCTGGATGTGCGTATGAAGTTTTTAGAGGAAAGTTCTCCGCTTGGAGCTAATCATCCGGCAGTAAAGCAGTACAACAAATGTATGAGAGGTGCAGGAGATACCGTCCGTTCCATTATCATCAGTGCCAACTCAAGACTTGCATTTCTTGAGAATAAGCAGGTTTTACGATTACTCTCAAAAGATGAGCTTAATCTGTCAGATATCGGTATTGGAGTGAATGGGGATGGAGAGACAAAGACAGCACTCTTTTGTGTAATCCCGGATAGTGACAAATCCTATAACTTTATTATCGGTATGTTATACACGCAGATATTTCAGGAATTGTACTATCAGGCAGACTTTAATTGTGGTGGAAGGCTGCCAATCCATGTGACATTTATGTTAGATGAATTTGCGAATGTCGCATTGCCAGATGACTTCTGTTCGCTGTTATCGACAATGCGAAGCCGTGAGATTTCAAGTATTATCATCATACAGAACTTTGCCCAGTTAAAGGCACTTTTCAAAGATACCTGGGAGACAATTCCCGGCAACTGCGATACGTTCATCTATCTCGGTGGAAACGAGCAGAGTACGCATAAGTATGTGTCAGAGCTGCTTGGAAAAGGTACGATTGATAAGAAGTCAAGTGGAGAGACAAAGGGCAGACAGGGAAGCTCTTCAAGAAACTATGATGTATTAGGCAGAGAATTGTTTACACCCGATGAAGTCAGAAAGCTGGATAATAAAAAGTGTATTATTTTTATCCGTGGCTTTGATCCAATCATGGACAATAAGTTCATACCATTCAATCATCCGATGTTTAACCAGACAGCAGATGGCAAGGGAGAGCCTTATGTTCATCAGATAAGAGGAGCAGATAATCTCATCGGTCCACCATTTGAGATTCTTTCAGACAAGGCAGTTAAGTATTATGAAAAACTGAAGGATAAGGGCGAGAATGTGTATATAGACTCTCTTACCTATGAGCAGTTTATGATGCTTGGTGATGCGGAATTAAGCAGAAGATTCTCCATGCAGGATGAGGCAGAGCAGAAAGCAAAGATAGACAGGGAACAGGCAAATGAACTTGAGTATGTTGATGAATCACAGAAGTCAGATGCTTCAGAAAGTGCAAACGCTTCTAGTGGAAGTGCAGGTGCTAAGCCTGTAAGGAATCCTGAGAGAGAAAAGCCTAAATGGGAGGATACCATCACAAATCGAATGCTACACTGGTCATATACGCTGGAGCAGAAAGAAGAGGTGAAGAAGGCATTAGCTGCAGGAGTTCCCAAAGCAACGATTCTTACTTACTTCTATCCGGAGGTTACTGTGGAGAAGATGAGTTCATATCGGAAGAAGCAGTAAGTAAGCTTAAGGTGCTTTTTTGCACCTTAAAAGGAGGTGGTTGAAGCATACCACATCGGGGAAAGCCCGATTTAATCATTACAACAGGCATTGCCTGATCATATATAGTAACTTTTAACAGCCAGTTAGGGATTATCCCTGCTGGCTTATTTTTTTATCGAAAAGGAGACAAACAACATGAGAAAAGAGCAGATTATTACGACAAACAACAATCAGATGGAGGAAAAAGGCATGAAGAGCAGATTCATTCACATTAAAAAGAGATTTGTTGCGGCATTATCCGGGGCACTTATGGGAGTAATGCTTATGAGCACTACCTGCTTTGCGGCAGGTACAGGTACTTCCGCAGTAACACAGCCGCTTGAGAATTTAAAGACACTTATCATTGCAGTCATTGGTGCGGTTGGTGTCATCATTCTTGCAAAGAATGTTATGGAGTTCGCACAAGCCTACCAGCAGCAGGATTCATCTACCATGAACTCTGCACTGAAAGGAATTGTAGCAGGTGTCATGATGGCTGGTATTTCAACAGTACTGACATTCTTAGGCTTCTAAGATGGGGGAAAAAGTTCCCCTTTTAGTAAAAGGAAAGAGGTGAATAACAAGTATGGATATTTTTAAGCTTGGAGACAAGATCCTTGCACTTCTTGAGGCGGTGTTTGGGTTTTGGAACAATCAGATATCCCTGGTCTTTGCAATGCTTGGACAGTCACCGGTCAGTTTCAAGGGCGGAGGTCCCTGGGCAGTCATTGAGGGGATTGAGCCGGTCTTTGTAGCGGTCGGCTCATCCCTCGTTGTGCTGTTCTTTGTTATCGGTTTCTGTTCGGAAAGCATAGATGTTAAAGATGAGATGAGGTTTGAGTCTATATTTCGTATGCTTATCCGACTGGGACTTGCAGAATGGTTTGTTGCAAATAATGTCACGATCATGAAAGCATTTTTTACTTCCATAGGAAATCTGGTGGGACTTATATCTGCTGGGACAACGACGCAGCTTGCCATTGACAGCACACAGGCAGATATCATTAAAGAACTTGGATTTGGTGAGAGTCTGGTAATGCTGATACTTACAGCTTTGCTTGCAATCATCATTATTATCTGTGGATTCTTTATCATCTACACAGTTTATTTCAGATTCTTAAAGATTCTGATTATTGTGCCGCTTGGTGCGATTGCCTGTTCCACGATGGCAGGAAACAGAATGGTCAGCCATACAATGGCTACCTACTGCAAATATTTTCTTTCATGTGTATTTGAGGCAGTAACGATGGCACTTGCGATTGTGGTATGTAATGCATTTATCAATGCAGGACTTCCGGCATTTACAGGAAGTTATGCTGACTGGGCACAGACGCTTATATATCTGTGTGAAATGACATTTACGATAGCAATGACTGTTGGAAGCGTGAAGGGTGCACAGACACTTACAAGCAAGGCATTTGGATTATAGAAGGAGGCAGAAATGGATAATGAAAAGAAACAGGTTACTTATAATTCAAGCATAACCGGAGAAACGCAGGTGACATTTGATATCCAGCAGTATATGAATAACAGGGCAATGTTTATCAGTCTTATGTGTAATGAAGATGGATATGAGGAGCCTTTTGGGGATGTGACTGTGAATTTGTCGGTTGCAGCACCAAATTACTGCGGATATCTGAATGTGAATGACATGCCGGATATTGAAAAGTTTATTACAGATAACGACCTTGGAGAGTTTACAGGATTCACGCAAAGGAGCGGGTTCTGTGAATATCCTCTTTATCTGTTCAATGTAGATAAGCTTAGGGAACTGTGTCCGGATGGAATGGATAAGTATGAGGCGAATATTGGAATGACAAGAAAGCCGGAAACAAAGGATTTATCAAGATAGGAGGCAGGGACAATGGTAATCGAAGTAAACAAGGATATTGACCGCTATCAGGAATCGGTTGCGATGGGACTTACTGCAAGGCAGCTTATATTTTCCATTGCAAGCGTAGTGGTCGGTGGCGGTATCGTCCTTCTTCTTTACAAGTATATTGGTCTTACTGGTTCTGCTTATGTGGCAATTCCATGTGTGGCACCGATTGCTCTTGGCGGATTCTATTCCTTTAATGGAATGAATTTCTACGAGTATATGGGAAAGAAACTGCATTTTATGTTTGGAAACAGGGCACTTACCTATGTATCAACAGAGGGAGAGCCTGCAATAAAGCAGTTAGAAGCAGAGCAGAATGAACAGATAAAGAAGAAAGGCAGAAAGGCAGAACAGGAGACTGTAACAGCTGATTCGGCTGTAAAGAAGCAGGAGGAGTTTGAAGCAATGAAGAAAAAGACGAGAAACATGCTGCTTGGACTTGTCGCAGTCATTGTGGCGGCAGTAGCAGGCATTGCAGCATATAAGGCAATGCATTAGAAACGAATAGTATCAGACCGCAAGGTCGGGAACACAGCCCGCAGGGTGAAGTTCCCGGCGGGCTTTCATTATAAGAAAGCGAGGTTAGAGACATGGGTTTATTTACAGACGGATTTAAGTTATTAAAGAAGGCGAGTGAGCCTTTGTATAAGACACCTAAATCCATTCAGGAAACCATAGAGATTATGGCGGTGGCTGAAAACGGCATTTTTGAAGTAAGCAAAAATAAGTATTCCAAATGCTACCGCTTTCAGGACATCAATTACACGACAGCAACCGAGGATGAGCAGATCGGTATTTTCGAGAGATACTGCAAGTTCTTAAATTCGCTGGACTGTAATTATAAGATTACGATCAATAATAAGAACAAAAACATGGATGATCTTCGTGACAAGGTTCTTATCACAGAAAGAGAGGATGGCTTCAATAATTATCGCAGAATCTACAATGACATCATCGAGGAGAAGATTATTGAGGGCAGACAGGGGATTGAGCAGGAGAGATACCTGACGATCACGATTGAGAGAAAGAACTTTGAGGAGGCAAAGGCACAGTTTGCAACCCTTGAGGCAACGATACACAAGGCTTTCATTGAGCTTGGTGCAGAGATTGTACCGCTTAATGGAAACGAGAGACTGAAAGTGCTCTATGACTATTATCATCTTGGAGATGAGGGCAGCTTTGATTTTGATATCAAAAAGGCAAAGAAGGTGGGGGCAGATTTTAAGAATGACTTGTGCAATGGGATGGTGAAATATTTCCCAGACCATTTTGAGGATGAGAGTAAATTCTGCAAGGCACTTTTTATAAAAAAGTATCCGAGCAGTTTGTCGGACAGATTCATTAATGAGATTACTTCCCTTCCGGTTCATTCCATCACGAGCATTGATGTGGTGCCGGTTCCAAAGGATCTGACCACAAAGGTGCTTCAGAAGAAATACCTTGGAATTGAGTCGGATATCATCAAGCAGCAGAGAGTCCGTAATAAGAATAACGATTTTTCTACGGAAATTTCATATGCCAAAAGAACGGAGAAAAAGGAGATTGAGGAAATCATGGATGATGTCCGTGAGAATGACCAGTGCCTTTTCTTCGTGGGAGTAACCATTATTCTTATGGCAGAAAGCAAAAAGGAGCTTGAGAGTGTATGTGAGACAGTAGAGACTATCGGAAAGCGTAACAGCTGCACGATTGACACACACTACTTAAAGCAGAGGGAGGCACTCAACACAGCACTTCCGATTGGTGTAAGACAGGTGGAGACAATGCGTACACTTCTTACCCAGTCACTTGCGGTGCTTATGCCATTTAATGTGCAGGAGCTTAATGACAGCACTGGCAACTATTATGGTATCAACCAGATCAGCAAGAATGTGAATATCGGCAACAGAAAGAAGCTCATCAACGGAAATGGATTCGTATTCGGAGTGCCTGGTTCCGGTAAATCGTTCTTCTGTAAGATGGAAATGGGCAGCGTATTCTTGTCGGGTGATGATGAGATAATCGTTATAGATCCAATGAATGAGTACTTTGATATTGCAGAAACCTATGGCGGAACTGTAGTAAATATGTCTACCTACACGGATAACTATGTGAATCCGCTGGAGATGGATGTGTGGAGCCTTGATCCGAATGATTCAAAGGGAATGGTAAGAGAAAAGGGCGAGTTCATGCTTGGTCTTTGTGAGCAGTGCATCGGAGACAGCTTAAATTCAAGACAGAAGTCAATCATCGACCGCTGTGTGAGAAAACTGTATATCGACATTGCAAGGAGCAAAGAGAAGTATATCCCGGTAATGAGTGATTTTTACGATATTCTCATGGCACAGCCGGAGGACGAGGCAAAGGACATTGCACTGTCATTGGAGCTTTTCGTAAATGGTTCCCTAAATATCTTCAATCACCAGACAAATGTGGATGTGGATAACAGATTCACAGTATATGGCATCAGGGACTTAGGTACAGAGCTTAGTCCTATCACAATGCTTGTCATGATGGAGTCCATTCAGAACAGGATTGTTGAGAATGGTAAGCGAGGCAAGGCAACATGGCTCTATATTGATGAATTCCACGTCCTGCTTAATTCGGAGTATTCTGCAAAATATTTGCAGCAGCTCTGGAAGAAAGTAAGAAAGCAGGGAGGTCTTTGTACCGGTATCACGCAGAATGTCGTCGATCTGTTGCAGAATTACACAGCAACCACAATGCTTGCAAACTCAGAGTTTGTGGCACTTTTAAAGCAGGCGAATACAGACAGTTCCAAGATGGCAGAGGTTATCGGAGTATCAGAGGCACAGCTTAGATTTGTAACCAATACTGCATCGGGAATGGGACTTATCAAGTGTGGCTCGGTGGTGATTCCGTTTGATAATCAGATTAGCAAGGATACAGACCTCTACAGACTGTACAACACCAATATTCACGAGAAGATTGCAGAACAGAAGAAGCGTGAAATGCAGAATAATGTCGAATAATGTTGATAGAGGTCGCAATTTGCGACCTCAAAGTATAGCCATCCGGGAAGCTGGGTGGCTGTTTTGCATTTTGAGGGAAAGAAGGTGAGAACATTGAAGATAAAGAAAGTGGATGACAAACCCATGGTCATTCACACCAAGGAGAAAGCCAAGATTCATGCCCACGAACCAAAGGGAGCCAAGATTAAAGGCAGCAACATCTATACAGTAGAGAGAGGTCCTAAAACTATCGGTGCAAAGGTAACTGATACGGATAGAAAGAAGTCCTATCGCAAGAGTACCATTCATCAGTCGGAGCCGAAGAATAAGGGATTATCAAGATTCAAGCGAAACCTTAAAGAATCCAACACTTCCATCAAGACCAAGAACACGAATCTTCACATTGCAGGAAGAACTGGAGCACTTGCAGCAGGGGCAGTAACAGAGCAGGTAGAAGGTGGGCATGAGGTATCGCAGGCAGCATATCTTGCATATGAAGCAAGCCGCCCTGTTACCGGAACTGCTTCTAAGGGTGCTGCACTTTTCAGGAAAAAGGCGGCAGCCGAGGCAAAGAAGCGTATCAAGAAGGTAGAGGCAGGAAAGAAGCTGGCAAAAAAGACAGCAAAGAAAGCTGCCAAAGATACAGCCAAGACTGTAGCTAAAGAGACGGCAAAAGAAACAGCAAAGACTACTGCCAAGGTTGCAACGAAAACTGTTACAAAGGCAGCTGCTACGGCGGCAGGAACAGCGGTTGCACCGGGAGCAGGCACGGCAATCGGCATGGCAGCCGGATATGCAGCAGGTGTGTCCATAGAGGTCAAGGATGAAAAGATGACCAACCGGAGCAGGAAGATAAAATTCTTTCTGGATAAGATGAAAGCACAGGAGAATCAGACAGACAGCGTGGCAAAGCTGGTAAAGGATCTGATTGTGCGAAAAGCGATTACCTGGGTAAAGGCAGCTGCACCGATTATCGGATTGGTGCTTTTATTACTTGTTCTTGTAGTTGCCATGATTGCGGTTCCGGTTATAGCGGTGATAGCAATCCTTTACAATTCACCATTTGCTTTATTTCTGCCACCACTTGAATCAGGAGATACCGTGCAGACAGTAACGAGTGCTTATGTGCAGGAGTTTAACCGGGATGTGAATACGAAAGTGAATGAGCATACCGGATATGACCTTGGAGAGCTTGTATATGTGGATTATGAAGGTATGGAAGAAAACCCAAGCAATTACTATGACATCATGGCAGTCTATATGGTCAAGCATGGTGTCGGAGATACAGCAACAGTCATGAATGATACTTCAAAAGGCTGGCTGCAGGCAGTTGTAAATGATATGTGTTCATACACCACAAGCACCGGAACAAAGGATGTGGAAGAAACGGATGCAGACGGCAATGTAACTACTGTCACAAAGTCGGTTCTGTATGTGAATGTCACACTAAAATCGTACAGGGATATGATTTCGGTCTATGGATTTAATTCTGATCAGGTGGAAATGCTTGAGCAGATCATGAGTCCGGAGTTTATGGGACAGCTTGGATATGCCGGAAGCGGAAGTGGCGGCGGAGGCGGAAGTCCTGGAGTAAGCTCCATGACTGAGGATGAAATCAATGCCATCCTAAATGAAATTACAGACAGCAGGCAGAAAACAGTCTGCTCCTATGCACTTCACAGAGTTGGCTTCCCTTATAGTCAGGATTTAAGAGACAGCGGTAACTATTATGACTGCAGCTCCTTAGCCTATTATTCATGGAAGGATGCAGGTGTGGATATTAGTTACGGTGGTGCAACCACAGCGGCAGCGGAGGCACAGGGACTGGATGAAGCCGGAAAGACTGTTTCCTTTGATGAGTTACAGCCGGGAGACCTTATCTTTTACAGTTTTACAAGTAATGGAAGATATAAGAACATCAGCCATGTGGCAGTATACGTCGGAAATGGCAAGGTGGTAGAGGCACTTAATGAAAGTCTTGGCGTTGTTTACAGGGATGTGGCAAGCACAGGAAAGATTGTTGTGATTGGAAGACCATAACAGAAAATTTGCGGAGAGGGCATAGTCCCTCTCTGAGACTGGAGGTAAGAATGGATTTAAAAGATATGATACTGGTAACAGAAAACGACAGGGGAACAGAGACAAATATGCTGATGACTCTGGATGATTATAAGAGTTTTATAGCAGTTGATGACATGTCAGAGCTTGCAGACAATTTGTTGCAGCTTGGAAGGACGCTTGGTAAAGCAGATAACTTCACAGAGTATTACAGGGCAGCAAATGTAACGGTATCTGCGAGATTCTGTCTGGATGATATTCAGCTGGGACACTTTCTTCAGGGATTTTATAACGATTCCAAAGAATTTCGGTTTGATAAAGAAGCCAGTTCTTCTGAATGTGTTGCAAAGCTTAAGGAGATTGGAATGACCGATAAGGGCTGGGTGGATGATTTTAACCTGCATTATGAAATGGAGAACCGCTCATTTGAAAGGGGACAGACATTTCATAACTTCAATGACCATGATTACATGGTGCTTGAAGCATTATCACCAAGAAATCTTGTGGTGATGGATATGAAGTCAGGTTCTCTTACAATCGCCCTTGGTGCGACAGAGTATAAGCGTTATCCGAAGGATGAGAAGCCTACAAAGGACAATACCACAATCGGGGTATCGTGGGAGCATGGCATTTATCTTGGTTCCACACTCTCAACCACGAATTTCAAGGCATACAAGAGGGAGTATGGCACACCGGAAAAGATAGAGGATATCTATGATTACAGGGCAAAGCTAAAGCAGAAGTTCTATTTTTTTCAGGATATGTCAAAGGATGATGATGTACCAAAGAAGCTGCAGAATGACTTCCTTCACCAGATGTATGAGGATTTCGGAACGATTGAAGAGGATTGTTTTTACGACAGGCTGGAAGATGGAAAGTACGATAAGGGCTTTAAGGAAAGACAGGTAAAGGAAGAAAAGAGCCGATGATGAGATTTTTACAGGAGGCGATATCATATGGAACAGGAATTTGATGTTGAGATAAAAGAAGTGCTTTCACGAGTACAGAAAGTAAAGGCAGAGTCGCTTGACGATGCCATCAATAAGGCAATGGATATGTATTATGCAGAGCAGATAGTCCTTGGAGCAGAGGACATGAAGGGAGTTGATTTTGCGCCTATCAGCGAAGGTCAGCTCCCTTCTTCATTAAAAGAAAACGGAGGAAGAGCAAGATGAAAAGTGATTCAACAACAGTAATTAAGAACATGGAGTTTTTAGTAAAGGAACTTCATAAGGAGTGGGACAGATCGGGTGCTTCTAAGGCATCCGTTATTATTTCCCTTGAGGAAGTAGATGGTATCAATGATAAGTTAAAAGAGATTATCTATCAGACACAGAAGTCAGTCGATGAGGATGAGCTGACCTTTAAACAGAGCATTGCAAAGTCCAAGGAGTGCTATGTGCTTCTTCGTGTGGTGCGTAAGATTGCAAAGAAAAAGGATAAATGCGAAAAACAGGCAATCGACAATGAATTTGCAATCGAGCTGGATAAGGATGAGTTAAAGCTATTTAAGGGATCGTTTGCAGAGATGTTTAAGTAGAGGAGGACAAAGGTATGGGCGTTGATATGAAGGTCAAAGCGATATACGATTCTGAAATTGGTAACATCACCAGATCAGAAAAGAACTGGAAGGATGTGTTAAAGGTCGCAGGTCAGTTATACCGCTATGAATTTGACAATATCGTTATGGTAACAGCTCAGAGACCTCCGGAAAAAAGCACACTCATGGCAGATTATGATACCTGGAAAAAGGTGGGAAGATATGTAAAGCGTGGTGCGAAAGGCTGCGCTATCTTCCCGTCGAGGGCACTGAATCCACGCATGAGGTATATCTTTGATATCAGTGATACCGGAGGGAAGAATGTCAAACTGACATGGGACCTTGATGGAGAAAATCTTAAGGATTATCTGGATTTTCTTGTATCAGAAGGTCAGATTGAGCAGTACGATAACAGCGACAGGGAGTCTCTAAAAAATATATTAAAACAGTTTACAGGAACAGATGTTTGGTTTATAATAAAAGAAGAGTTCGGAAACCGAATGACCGAGCTTATGCAGCTATCAGGTAGTGTGATAAAGGAAGAAAGTAAGAAACGCAATGGCTTACAGCAGGAAATGGACATGGAGCAGCTTGTATATGCAAGTGTCATGTATGCTGTAGGGACGAGATGCGGATTTGACTTATCTGTGCAAGAACAGGATTTTAGTCAGATCGTAAATATCAAAGACGAAGAGATCATTTACCGTCTTGGTTCCATTGTATGCGATGTCTCCTGTAGTGTTCTTAGAGAATTTAGTCGTAACTTAAAGGCAATCGAGAGCGAAAGGAGAATTGGATATGTTAGAAGAAATGACTTACAAGGAAGTGGACGGACTGCTTTATCCGCAGATAGAGATGCCGGACGAGACGGAGGATCTCACGAAGCTGGGCAAATACGGAAGGATGGCGATGAACTATCTAAAGGAGAACGAGCCGGCAAGATACAAGACGCTGATGAGATTCGGGAAGATGTACGAGAAGATGTCAGCGGTAGAGGCGGAAGCGAATCAGCTCTACGACAGACTGGAGATGCAGTATCTGGCGAAGCACAAGCCACAGAATCCGTCATCGACAATGGAGATGTGGAAGATAAGAGAGCAGGCGAAGATGCAGGCAGAGGAAGTGGTACTGAATCAGATAGTGATGCGATTCCACTAGAATCAGATGATACAGAACTGAATAGGGAACTTGATGAAATCAATTCATTGGGTGTTAGTAAGGAAGCCGAATATACACAGGCTTCCTTTTTTTTCGACCAGAACGGGCAGGCAAGCATTGGCACCATTCATACTGAGGATGAAAACAATAATCAGTTTATGCGTCAGTTCGAGCAGGACAGAAAAGCTGCATTAGCAGGTAAATACAATTACCTGAATCCCAAAAAGTCTGCAACAGTACCAGGTGAGTATATCAAACAGGTGCTTATGAGAGGTACAGGCTTTGTCGGTGGCAAGGGCAGGGTATGCAAGATTTTTGAAACAGAGATTGATGCAGGAACCAGGGCAAAGCGTATCAAAGCAGAGTATGGTCAGGGAGGTGCAGGCTGGCCGGTTGACGGACTGGGACTGCACGGATATGACACATTTCATGGGAACGGACTGCGTTTTCAGTGGCGAGATGAGGATGGAGAGGTTGAAGGATATGTTTCGTGGAAAGATATCGAAAAAGAGCTTGGTGTCCTTATTCTTACAGGAGAATACCAGTCTGAGACACCTCGTATTGATGAGCTTGCGATGGACGGACTCCGTGAGGATGATGAGGTCATTGATGCCGAATACCGGGAAGTGGAACCGGAGGAGGCAGAATCAGAGATTGATGATTATGCAATACCGGATGAGCCGGAGAGCTATGCTTCTAACAGAGATTATGTAAGTGCAAAAGGCATGACACCACAGGAAACTGCCGATGAAGACCGCATGGTAACACAGGCAGAATATGGTGCAGAGATAGAAGCTGAAACAACTGAAAAAGATCCATCAGAGCTTCAGTATATTACACCGATTGATTATGCCAAGCGTATTGAGGAGCTTGATGAAGACCTGCGTGATGCGGCGGAGATTCTTGTAACAGATTGCAGCTGCTACACTCCGTTTAGGGCATTCCTTATGGATGTGGTGCAGTCTGATTTTGCATTTATGCCAAATAAACTTGACCTTATCAGGGATATCGCATTGGGGACAGACAATGCAGAAAGAAAGGCATATTCCAACAATAAGTATGGTCTTGTGGAGTACTCAATCAGAAGCGGTTATGTGAAGATCAGCTATAAGAACAGGAATGGTGTGCGTAAGGAAGGTGCACTCGACTGGCGTGAGTTATACGAGATTTTATCCTATATGGTAAAACAGCCATTTTACTGTGGAGAAGACCAGAAAAGGTATTATCAGGAGACAAAGCAGAAGGCTGACAGGGATAAGATGAATCCGGTCTATAAGAGATTCTTTGATATCGAGGATAGTGTAAAAGCCAATCGTCTTGAAACCAGGGAAAGAGCAATAGCGAATGGCTGGGAAACCAAGATTGATGAGAATGGACATGTGGTTTCAGATGATGTGGTATCAGTATCTGTGGATGATATTCAGGCTGATACAGAATTACAGGAAAATGTAGATTTTACACCAAAGCAGGAGCCAGTACAGCAAGTAGGAAGTCTTGAAAATGAGAAGAATGTTGACGGGCAGACGAAGCACAATTTCCACTATAACCTCTGGGAAATGGAAAAAGGCGGTGCTAAGACCAGATACCAGTGGAATATGGATGCAATCCGCACTTTAAAGCAGATTGAATCAGAAAACAGGCTTGCCACACCGGAGGAGCAGAAAGTTCTGTCGAAGTTTGTCGGATGGGGCGGACTGTCACAGGCATTTGATGAGAATAATGAAAGCTGGAGCAAAGAGTACAAAGAACTCAAAGAGATGTTATCGGATGAAGAGTATGCTGCAGCTAGGGCAACAGTAAACAATGCCTTTTACACTTCACCGGAGATTGCCATGTGCATGAACTCGGCACTTGTCCAGTTTGGTTTCAGAGGCGGCAATGTATTAGAGCCATCTATGGGTATCGGTAACTTCTTTGGAAGTATGCCGGCACCAATGCAGAGAAGCAAGCTGTATGGGGTGGAGCTTGACAGCATTTCAGGAAGAATTGCAAAGCAGCTTTATCAGAATGCCAATATCAGTATCACAGGATTTGAGAATACCACATATCCGGATAACTTCTTTGATGTGGTTGTCGGAAATGTGCCATTTGGTGATTACAAGGTATTTGATCCAAAGTACAACAAATATAACTTCCGTATCCACGATTATTTTCTGGCAAAAGCACTTGACCAGGTAAGACCAGGAGGCATGGTTGCTGTAATTACCACAAAGGGAACACTTGATAAGGCAAATCCTACTATCCGAAAGTATCTGGCTGAAAGAGCAGAGCTTGTGGGAGCAGTAAGACTTCCGAATACAGCATTTAAAGATAATGCAGGAACTGAAGTGACAGCAGATATCCTGTTTTTGCAGAAGAGGGAGAGAAAGATTGATATTGAGCCTGACTGGGTCCACCTTGGTGTAACTGAGAATGGCATTGCAGTCAACTCTTATTTTGCAGAGCATCCGGAGATGATGCTTGGATCTATGGAATATGATACAAGGATTTATGGACAGGACAGCAGATATACAGTCTGTGTGAATAATGATGAGAACTTCAATATGTACGAGGCTCTCAATAAGGCAATCGGAAATATCAAAGCCCAGATGACAGATTTTGAGAGAGTGGCAGATGAGGCGGAGCAGACAGAGGAAGTTATCCCGGCTGATCCGGATGTGAGAAACTACACTTACACATTTTATGAAGGAAAGCTCTATTACAGGGAAAATTCCGAGATGGTAAGAAAAGAAGTATCAAAGACTGCTGAGGAGCGAATCAGAAGCCTTGATGAAATCAGACAGATAACAAGAGAGCTGATTGATATCCAGATGGATGGCTGCAGCGAGGAGGAGCTTTCTGATAAACAGAGACTTCTTAATGTGAAATATGATGCTTTTGTAAAGCAGTATGGAGCCATTACTTCAAAAGCAAACAGAATAGCTTTCAGGGATGACAGCGATTACCCGCTTCTTTGCAGTCTTGAGGAAGTAAATGAAGACGGGGAGGTGAAAAAAGCGGATATGTTTTATAAGCAGACGATTAAGGCAAAGACTGTCATAGACAGGGTTGAGACTGCTGTGGAAGCATTAAATGTATCCGTCAATGAGTTTGGATATGTAAACCTTGCCTATATGCTCTCTATTTATGAGCCTGATATCACAGATGAGCTTGAAAAATTAAAAAATCGTAGTAACGACTCAAGTGAACAAATACCGGTGGAAACAATAGCACAGCTCAAAAGAACAGCGCTCACAAAAGAGCTTGAAGGTCTCATCTTCCTAAATCCTGACCGCTACAACGAGAACAATCCGGATATCGGCTGGGAGACAGCAGACGAGTATCTTTCCGGAAATGTGAGAGACAAGCTTCGTGTAGCAAAGGCTATGGCAGCGGATACAGACAATCCACAGGCAGAAAGATTTGCAGGCAATGTGGCAGCACTTGAAAAGGTGCAGCCGGAGTGGATTGAAGCCTCGGATATTGATGTAAAGATTGGCACGACATGGATTGAACCGCTTGATTATGAGCAGTTTATCTATGAACTTCTCAATACGCCAAGGCGGGCAAGGGCAGTCAGAAGCCAGTTTTACAATACAGGAATTCAGGTACACTTAAATAAGATGAGCATGGAATGGTTCATCGAGAATAAAAGCATGGATAAGCATTCAGTGGCAGCTACTAAGACCTATGGTACAAGCCGCATGGATGCTTATTCTATTTTTGAGGATACGCTGAATCTTAAAACTGTAACAGTCAGGGACAGGATTGATGACGGAGATGGCAAATATCATTATGAAGTCAATAAGAATGAGACAATGCTTGCAAGGGAAAAGCAGAACATGATCAGGGAGAAGTTCAAGGAGTGGCTGTTTTCAGAGCCGGAGCGAAGACAGAAGTATGTGGAGTATTACAACGAGACATTCAATAACATCCGTCTGCGTGAGTATGACGGAAGCCACTTACAGTTTCCGGGAATGAATCCGGCGATTGAGCTAAAGCCTCATCAGAAGAATGCGGTGGCAAGAATCCTTCTCGGAGGAAACACACTGCTTGCACACTGTGTCGGTGCCGGAAAGTCCTTTGAGATGATGGCTGCCTGCATGGAGCAGAAGAGACTTGGACTTGCCAATAAGACAATCATGGTTGTTCCAAAGCCACTTATCGGGCAGACTGCATCAGAGTTTTTAAGGCTTTATCCGTCAGCAAATATCTTAGTTGCCACAGAGCGTGATTTTGAAAAGAGCCGTAGAAAGCAGTTTGTATCAAGGATTGCAACAGGTGACTATGACTGTATTATCATGTCACACTCGCAGTTTGAGAAAATCCCAATCTCCGCAGAGAGAAAGGAGCGGATGCTTAACGAGCAGATTGATGAAATCAGCTATGCGATTGATGAGATGAAGGAGCGTAACGGAGAGCGTTGGACTGTAAAACAGATGGAAAGCCAGAAGAAAAAGCTGGAGGAACAGCTGAAATCTCTATCTGATGAGAGCAGGAAGGATGACCTCATTACCTTTGAGGAGCTTGGTGTAGATTCTATCATGGTAGACGAGGCACATAATTTTAAGAACCTTGCAATTTTTTCCAAGATGAATAATGTGTCAGGTATCAGCAGCAGTGGAGCGAAGAAGTCAACGGATATGCAGCTTAAATGCCAGTATCTATCAGAGATAAATGATGGCAGAGGCATTGTATTTGCAACAGGTACACCAATATCCAATACCATGTGTGAGATGTATGTCATGCAGCTTTACTTACAGAAAGCGGCACTTGAAGAGATGGGGATTTATCACTTTGATTCATGGGCAGCAAACTTTGGTGAAGTGACAACAGCACTTGAGCTTACTGTAGAGGGAAGCGGATTCCGTTTTAAGAGCAGATTTAATAAGTTTACGAATCTGCCGGAGCTTATGAATATCTTCCGTGAGGTAGCAGATGTGCAGACCGCAGACATGCTTGACCTTGATGTGCCGGCACTTCGTGGTGGGAAGCCTATCATAGTGGAGTCAGAGCCTGACTGGTATGTAAAGCAGGTTATGGAAGACTTTGTTGTGAGGGCAGAGCGTATCAGAGGTGGTGGAGTTGATCCAAGTGTGGATAACTTCCTAAAGATTACCCATGAGGCAAGACTTCTTGGAACAGATGCAAGACTGATTGATAAGGATGCACCGAATAATCCGGATGGAAAGCTCAATAAGGTAGCGGAGAATGTCTGGAAAGAATATGAGAAAGGAAATGTTGACGGTCATATAGGCTGTCAGCTTATTTTTTCAGATATCGGCACACCGGGACCGGATAAGGACTTTACCATCTACGATTATCTGAAGGAAACACTTATCCATTATGGTATTCCGGCAGATGAGATAGCATTTATCCATGATGCCAAAACGGATGCACAGAGGGATGCACTTTTTAAGGAAATGAGGACAGGTAAAAAGAAAGTTCTTATCGGTTCAACGGACAAGTGTGGAACAGGTGTCAATGTGCAGACACACCTTGTAGCAATGCATCATGTGGATTGTCCGTGGAAGCCAAGCTCCATTGAACAGAGGGAAGGACGAGGCATACGACAGGGCAACGAAAATGAAGAAGTAGCAATCTACAGATATGTCACCAAAGGAACCTTTGATGCATACAACTGGTCGCTCGTTGAAAATAAGCAGCGATTCATCAGTCAGGTCATGACAAGCAAGGCTGTAAGCCGAAGCTGTGAGGATATCGATGAGGCAACACTTTCCTATGCAGAGATTAAAGCGGTTGCCACAGGCAATCCTTTAATCAAGGAAAAGATGGAGATTGACAATGATGTCCAGAGATTAAAGCTCTTAAAGGCATCCTATGACAATCAGAGATATGGCTTGCAGGATAACTTTATGATTAAGTACCCAAAGCTGATTAAGACAGCAACTGAAAAGCTTGCCAATGTCCGTGAGGATGTAAAGGCAAGGGATAAAGAACTGATTGATAATCCGGAATTTGCCATTACCATAGGCAAAGCAACCTACACAGAGCGTGTGGATGGAGGAACGATGATGCTTGAAGCAATCAGCAAATGTAAGACCGGAGAGACAACTGCAATCGGCAAGTTCCATGGATTTGAGCTGCTTGTGGAAAAGAACTTCCTTGACATCAATTATATGGTGCTTCGTGGAAAGACAGAGTACAAGGCAGAACTTTCCACAAGTCCGGTCGGCAGCATGGTAAAGCTGGAAAACCTGTTCAATGGACTCCATGAGAACATTGATTTCTTAGAAAAGAAGATTGAGCAGTACCAGAATGACCTTGAAGCATCAAAGAGTGAGTATGATAAGCCATTTGCATACAGCACGGAGCTGGAAGAAAAGCTGGCAAGACAGTGTGAACTGAATGCCCAGCTTGACCTTGAGAACGCAAAGGCTGTGGATGCAGACCTGAGCGGACCGGAGGAAGAAAGAGAAGCAGATGACAGGATGGAATCTGCAGCAATTGTAGCAGAGGATAAAGGTGCTTATCCAGCCGACAGAGAGGGCAGAACACGATAGGAGAGTGAATAATATGAGCATAAGAAAAGTGGTCGCAGGACTACTGATTACAGCAGGGATTGCCATTATGGCAGTCCCTTTTTTCTGGCGGGCAACAGGAGAAAAACAGACAGAACAGCTCATAAGTGAATTTGAGCAGACATTGGAGGATGATTACGATGAAGAAACAGATGTGGAGGAAGAGCAAACCTCCATTAGTGAAGAGGATGAAGCCATTTTTAAAGAAGGCGGTGTTATCGGTATCATTGAGATACCGGGCATAGATATCCGGTATCCGGTAATGGAAGGAACCACAAGTAAAGTGCTTAATGCAGGGATTGGTCATATAGAAGAGACCGCAGGAATCGGAGAGAGTGGCAACTGCGTATTGTGCGGTCACAATGGTAGCAGATATGGCACATTTTTTACACCACTAAGTCAGATATCCATAGGTGATGAAGTAATGATAACCGACAAAAATGGGCTGAAGCATATCTATGAGGTAACAGAGACAGAGGTAGTAAATCCGTATGATAACAGCATCAAGACACAGGGCGATGAAAAAGAACTAACTCTTTTTACCTGTTCCCAGAAAGGAACCATGCGTTTTGTGGTCAGGTGCATTTATAAGGAGGCGGTGATGGATGAATAAGAGATACCGGTTAGGTGAGATAGAAGAGGCAGTATCGGAAATGGAAGAGCTAATTGAAATCGAGGATGATATTGCAGAGATTGATGATGACTTTCAGATAGTCGTAAGCGGCTGGTCTGTGTATGTCGAAAGCCTGAATCTGACACTCAGACAGGGAATAGCCTGTGTATGGGATGCAGAGGAAGGATTATTTATGCCTGATTTTGATGTGACTATCGTGTATGAGGGGAACATTGAAACACAGGAGTGGCTCTACTATGAGCAGGACGGAATGATCGTTACACTTGGCAACTGGTTAAATGGCAGATTGTCTTGTGAACAGATAGAACAGCTTTGGTGTGAGCTTATCATACCAAAGCAAAACAAAGAACAAAAAGAAAGCGAGGAATAGCATATGAAGTATTCAATTAAGGTAAACGAAGTAAGGGCAAAAGAGGGCAGCAATATCAAAGGATTTGCAACAGTAGTATTCGGTGATTCATTTAAGATTACCAATATTGCAATCCTTGAGAATAAGGACAAGGGAGAGCTTTTTGTATCAATGCCAAGATACCGCTCCAATGAGCGTGATGAAAGCAACGGTGTGATCTATAAGGATGTGTGCAATCCTATCACAGCAGAGTTTCGTGAGGAACTCTATACCAATATCCTTGATGCCTATGCAAGAATCAAGGAACCGGAGAAAGAGGAGACACAGAAGCAGGACAGAACACAGGAAATGCCAGAGTTTTCCGTAACTGTGACACCTTATGAGAGGGAAGGCAGTAACATCAAGGGACTTGCACGCATTTATTTTGAAAACAGTTTCATCGTAAATAATATCAATATCGTGCAGGGCAAAGAGAAAATCTTTGTATCAATGCCTTCTTATAAGACAAAGCAGGTGGATGAGCAGGGCAAGCCAATCTATCAGGATGTCTGCTATCCGGTCACAAAGGATTTCAGGGAAAAACTCTATAATGAGATTATCTCTGAATATGAGAAAGCAAAGGATAAGAGCAACGAAAAGGCGAGGGAGAGTGCCGAGAAACATCATGGCAATCCCGATAAAGAGAAGGACAAAGAGGCAACGCCCTTTCGATAATCAGTAATCAGAGTACAGGGGCGGCCAAGGCTGCCCCATTTACAGAATGGAGGAAACAGAATGGATATGGAAGCAGGAAAAACACTTACCAATGAGGAGGTCATAAGAGAACTTCTCGACTTATTAAAGAAAAATGCCATGAAAGAGCAGGCAAACGATGTATTTGAGATATGCAGCTATGTGGATGGACTGGAGAAAAAGATTGATTCCATGACGGAAGAACTCACCAATATGCAGAATCAGATCAAAGAAATGCAGGAAGATACACTTGTCAATAATGCTAAAAAGGCATTGTCGGAAGCACAGGAGCGACTTAATGCCAGATGTGAGCAGATAAAATCGCAGGTAATTGAAGTGAAAGAACAGGTCAAATCTACTGCTAAGAGCATAGTTGATGAAGCAAAGGCAAAGGGAAGATCTGCATTATACAGGGTGTCTGAGTTCTTAGGAATTAAGAAAAGATTTCTTGATATCCGAGAGAATGTAAGAGGTGCAATCAAGACAACGGATAATGATATAGCAAAGACAGCGCTTCTTGCAAAAGGATTTCGTGAAGCTGGTCAGACAGTAGCCAATGCATTTCGTACTTTTGCTGACAAACCGGAGGCGGATTATTCACAGAAAGAGCAGAAACATTTCATTACAAAGGCAGTACTTGCACCTATGAAAGTAGTGAAAAAGATGTTTGTGTTAATGGAGCTGCATCTGGACGCTTCGATTGATAAGCTGGATAATCTGGCGATGAATGTGCAGATAGATAAGGAAAAGCGTATAGAGAATACGAAGAATCTGAAACAGACAGAGCCGGAGAGGGCAGAAGCTGAGCGAGTAGAAGCAGAGATTGTAAATTCGCCGATGGTCGCTGAACCACAGGAGTATCAGTATAATGCAGATGCATTTGAGGCTAGAGGTGCGGATGAGGTGAAGCAGGAAGCGTCACATAAGGAAGTATCAAAGGTAAGAGAAGATAAAGCCAGATAGATAAAGGTTTAATATCGACCACCCCGCCGACT
>ENA-OOVX01000057-OOVX01000057.1-human-gut-metagenome-genome-assembly--contig:-NODE-57-length-31280-cov-1.671193_pt1 | contig 31280 bp, 27 predicted proteins | sample MGYA00241401_ERZ501309 | MGnify/ENA primary metagenome ERZ501309 (study PRJEB25962, sample SAMEA2042282) | human gut metagenome | biome: human gut; feature: human-associated habitat; material: faeces... | reverse complement strand
AGGTGACAGAGAAAGCGGAGGCGGAGCCTGCGGCGGGGAAAGTGACTTTCACAGGCTGACAGGCATTTGTGTACCCGCTGAAAACGGGAACTGCCGTTGCGGGCGGAGCTGTCGGGACGGCGGCGGGGGAAGCTTCTGCGGTGGGGGACTGCGGTGCGGGTGTTCCGTCAGCCGATGAGGGCTGCTTTTGGCACGCTGCAAAGGAAAAAACGGTCACGATTGCAATTGAAAATGCAGCAATTGCTGCAAGCACTTTCGCCGAGCGGCGAACGATTGAGTGGTTGTGTTGTGTCATTGTTGTTCGTCCTTTCTGGATTTCGGTCAATGGAGAAATATTCGGTTCGAACTCTCGATCCAAGTGAATTATACATCAAATCAAAAAAAAAAACGGTTTTTGCACCTTTAGAACCGAAATAATAAACTATATTTTATTAAGGCAAAACTGTTAACGGCAAATGAACCGGCATTGCCCGCGTTGTCTTTGACAGATGCGATATTTTGCGGTATAATAACGTGAATTCATGTGCCTCGCGCAGCGGAACAGGGGTATGAACGTTCGTCCGTCGGCGCGGGGATGGAAAGGAACAAAATGATGACACAAAAAAGGTTCAATGCGCTGCTTTCAATGCTGCTTTGTGCGGCGATGCTGCTGAGCATGGTCGCTATGCTTTCGGGCTGCACTCGTTCGGGAAAAAATGATTCCCCTGCTTTGCAGCACAAAATCCTGCATTATTACAGCGAGAAAGACAGCACTTCATACTTCTTTGTCGACGGCAAAAAACTTGAAGATCGCATCGGGAGCGGCATCAGCACCTTCCTTTCGGTTGACGGCACGTCCGCAGCCGTGATCGCTGCAACGGCTCTGTATCGCGTTGATGCAAACGGAATTATTCTCGTTTACCCTGCCGCCGTAACGCGTGCGGTGCTTTCCATGGACGGGAAAAGCATCCTTTTCGCAACGGCAACGAAGGCATTTTTGTACAGCAGCGACACGGGCGAAACGACCGAGTTCGAAGGCATTGAAGCTGAAACCGTGCTGAGCCTTGCGCTTTCCGAGGATGCAAAGACAGCCGCCGTGACCGTCGGTCAAAAGGGCGGAAGGACGGCAACCTATATCTGTTCCGAAGGAAAGGCCGAAAAGAACAGCGAGGATACATATGCGGTTGCGATTTCAAACGGAGCGGAGCGCATGTATTGCCTTGAATATGTTGACGGCGAGCTGACCGGGAGACTGCATTTTGTTCAGAACGGCAAGGATTCCGTTATCAGCACCAATGCGTCGCATTATTTTGAAGTAAATCGGGATGCAACCGAAATAACTTTTGACGTTAAATCCAAAACGCATTACAGCGCAAAGGGCAGCGAGGCAAAGCAGCTTGTTGATGCTTCCGCGCTTTCGCTTGCGGGTGCGCAGTATTCAACGATGGGCGGCAGCGAATGCACCGTTCTGCTCAAAAATGCCGGCAGCCTGTTCAACAGCATGTTCTACACCGAATACAATGCCAAGGATTCGGATGGCAACCAATTCGTTGAATACGATTTGTATTTTGTAAATTCCTCCAAAAAGGCTGTGAAGCTTGTCGGCGGTGCAACCCAATTCACTGTTCAGCCGGACGGAACAAGCGTTTACTGCGTTGTTGACAGCAGTCTTTACACCGTTTCCGCGTTCAACCCTAAAAAACCGGAGCTTGTTGAAAGCAATGTTTATGCTTTCGGTGCGGATGAAGGTTTCAAGAACGTTTATCTGACCGATATTTACGGCAATGTTCGCCTCAAAAAGGACGGCGCGGCGAAGCTTTCGGACATCATTCTGATGAACATTTCTCATTCCGCAATGATGAACAACGGCACTCTGCTTTGCATCGGGCTTTATGACAACGGAGGAACTCTTTGCAGCATTAAGGGCACCGAGAGCAAGATTCTTGACGAAAACGTTTATTATTTTGAAGTTTACGGCGATGTTGCCGCTTATTATAAAAAAGCCGGCAGCAAGGACGGGCTTTATGACGTCTATATGTCCGAAGACGGCGAGAATTTCACCCTCTGCGTTGAGCAGGCGGCGATCGGCGGCAAGGCTTCCTGACGGCTCGGCAGCGGTTTTTGAATAAAATCCGCAAAAGGGATCGGAACAGCCTGTAAAGTTTCATACAGAGAATCTGCAATCCCTTTTGCATGGCGGCAGTGTCGTGCAAAGGGGGTTTTTAAAGCAAAAGATTCTACTTTTGAAATTTATTTACGTAATCAGAAACAGTTTTTTAAAATATATTGAATTTGGGTGCAATATTTTGCGGTCGCCGTGCATTAACATGGCGAAAGGAAGGAAAGGAGAAACAAAATGCTGATATTAAGTGCAATTAATCCGGAACAGGCACTTTCCGACGATGAAGCGGAGCTTATGGAACTTGACCTTGCCGCTGTTGCAGCAGGCAGCACGGAAGCGTTGGAACGACTCTATAACACGGCTAAAGCGGCGGTATACAGCTATTCTCTTTCCGTTTTGAGGAACGTTCAGGATGCGGAGGATGTTCTGCATGACTGCTTTGTGAACATCTTCACCGCTGCGGCGGGTTACAGGCCGCACGGCAAACCCATGGCATGGATAATCACCATTGCTAAGAACCTCTGCTTTGCAAGGCTGCGGCAGCACAATCGACAGGAACAGCTTCCCGATGAGGACTGGAGCGAGATGCTGGCGGACAATGCCGGGCTTTCAAATGAGGACAGGCTCGTTTTGCGGGAATGCCTCGGCAGGCTTTCCGAAGAGGAGAACAGGATCGTTGTTCTTCCCGCCGTGGCAGGGTTCAAGCACAGGGAGATTGCTTCCGTTACGGGAATGCCGCTTGCAACCGTTCTTTCAAAATATCGCAGGGCAATCGCGAAGCTCCGCGAAAACCTTCAATAACAAAGGAGAGAAACAACCATGAAACACAACGAACAGGAAATCAAGGCGATGGTCAAAAAGGCATATTCGGCGGCAACCCCCGATGTGCTTGAGTCCGTACTCTCCGACTGCAAAAAACTGAAAGGAAGAGTCACACCCATGAAAAAGAAAAACTATCTCAAAAGCATCATTGCGGCGGCAGCCGCGGGAGTGTTCGTGCTTGCAGGCGTTATCGGCTTCGGCACATATCAAAAGGCAAACAAAGTCGTTTCAACCGTTGCGCTGGACGTTAACCCCGGCATTGAGATCACAATCAATGCAAAAGAAAAGGTGCTTGACGTTAAAGCGATGAACGATGACGCAAAAAAAGTTATCGGCGACATGAACTTTAAAGGCAGCGATCTGGATGTTGCCGTGAACGCGCTTATCGGCTCGATGCTGCGCTGCGGTTATCTGAGCGAAATCACAAACTCCATCCTTGTCAGCGTTGACAGCAGCGATGCGGCACAGGGCGAAGCCCTTCAAAAGCGAATTGCGGCTGAAATCGAGGCGATTCTGAATCAGAACGGCGGCGGTTCGGTTCTGAGCCAGACCGTGAGCCACGATGCAGAGCTTGAGAAGCTTGCGGCGGAATACGGAATCACCCTCGGCAAAGCGAAACTGATTCAGCAGATCACGAGCGCAAGCCCGCTGTATACCTTTGAATCCCTTGTTTCCCTTTCCATTAACGACCTGAACCTGCTCATGAACTCCGGCAAACTTAACCTTGGCGGAATTGACCGCAGCGGCACTCCCGCAAGCGGCGCATATATCGGCGAAGAAGCGGCAAAGCGCATTGCATTCGAACATGCGGGCGTTGCCGAAAGCGAAATCACCGAATATGAGTGCGAAATGGACTATGAGCACGGCAGAATGGTTTACGATATTGAGTTCAGCGGCAGCGACAGCACGAACGGCGGTTATATCGAATATGACTACCATATCGATGCCGAAAACGGTGAGATTCTGAAGTATGACTTTGAACACGATGATGACCACCATGCAACCCCCGCGCCCGGCAGCGAATACATCACAAGTGAAGAGGCGATCGCATTCGCTCTTGAACGCGCAGGTCTTGCACGCAATCAGGTAACGAACCTGAAAGCTGAATTTGAAACCGAACACGGCGTTGCGTTCTACGAAGTTGAATTCGATGCAAACGGCTACGAATACGAAATCAAAGTTAATGCAGCGGACGGCAGCATACTGAAGTTTGACAGGGATTATGACGATGACCACAACCACGGCGGTCATCACGAAAACCCCACGGCAGCACCCACGGCAGCACCCACTCAGGCTCCCTCCGAAAGCTATATCGGCACGGAGCGCGCAAAGCAGATCGCTTTCAACCGTGCAGGCGTTTCCGCAAGCCAGGTAAAGAACCTCAAGGTTAAGCTCGATACGGACGACGGCAGGGTGATTTACGAAATTGAGTTTGATGCGAAGGGCTATGAATACGATGTTGATGTTGACGCAGTGAACGGCAATGTTGTTGACTTTGACAAGGATGCGATTGATGACGATGACGACGAACCCAAGCCCACTCCCGCACCCGCAGGCGATTATATCGGCGCGGAGCGTGCAAAGAAGATCGCTTTCAACCGTGCAGGCATTTCCGCAAGCCAAGCCGAAGAGCTTGAAGTTGAGCTTGAGCGAGAGGACGGCAGGATGGTTTATACCGTTGAGTTCAAGGCCGGCGGTTATGAGTACGAAGTTGAAATCGATGCGCTGACCGGTGAAATTCTTGACTATGACGTTGAAAGGGACTGATGCGGCAGGTTTTAGCTTGAAAAAGCAGGAAGTATAACCCGAGCCGAAGCAACAAAACAATAAGGATGCGTCAGTATGGAACGGCAAAGGCTGCCGAAGCGGCCGATGCCGTTCCGTTTTTTGCTGCAAATGCTCCGATGCAAATGCTCCGATGTGAATGCTCCGATGGAAATGCTATGAATGATTATATGCGGTCAAATGCGGGGCACAATCACTTGAAAATAAACAAAGGCGGCGGAACGCTGTATAAAGAGAACGTTCCGCCGCCGGACAGTATTCAATTTTGTCAAGTCAGAAACCGAACCCTCGCTGCACGGCAGGTGTTCAGCCGGCGTAAAGCTTATCTGTCGGGTTCAATAAGGCCGAAGTTGCCGTCTTTTCTTGCATAAATGACGTTGATGCGATCGGTTTCGGCGTTGGTGAAAACGAAGAAGCTGTGTCCGAGAAGTTCAAGCTGAAGCATGGCTTCTTCAACACTCATGGGTTTCATGCTGAACCTTTTCACGCGGACAATATGCGGACCCTCGTCCTCATCGTCGTAATCATCGTATTCGGGGGAAGCGTCGTCATAGCGGAGAGATTTCTCAAGCCGCGTTTTGTGGCGGTGAATCTGCTTTTCAAGCTTTGCAATAACGTTGTCGATAGAGGCATACATATCGCCGGTGGATTCTTCGCCGCGAATGATGCCGCCCTGATAGGGAATGGTAACCTCAACAATGTGACGGTTTTTTTCGACGGCCATGGTGATAAGAACCTCGGTATCCTCGGGAAAATAACGTTCGAGCTTTGCGATTTTTTTAAGAGCCAAATCACGCAGATATTCGGAAACCTCAATGTTTTTGCCTGTAATCGTGACCTTCATGGTAATGTACCTTCCTTTCAACGGATGCTGCCGCATACGCTGCAAAATGCTGCAATGTTTCTGCGGCTGCACACTCTTTTCTTGGGAATGCGTCGAACGAGTTGATTTTCGGGAAAAGAATTCGGGTTCGGGTTTGTTCGTGCCGTTTCCCTCGTTGACCTTCTCCTGAAAAGCAACTCTTACTCGGCATTTCCTTAGGTGCAGATATATTATACAGGAAGAATGCGAATTTGTACAGTACTTTTTTTGTATCTTTTGGCAAAAAAATGTGAATTATTCGGCTCATTCTCCGCAAAGCCGCAAAAATGGGAAAAAAAAACGCCTGCCGGACTGCAAAAATCTTAATACGGACATTTTTTTGAAATTGCCCATATACGCTGCTGCGGCACAATGCGAGTGCTGTATATGAAACCTGCGGATAAGGACCGGTCACGGAAGCAGGCAAACCGAACATAATATATCGAATTAAATAAATTTTTTACGTCCGTCCTGTGTTGACTTTGATGTCTTGTGCAGTTATAATAAGATTAGTATGGGTCTTGCCGAAAAAGAAAACAAAGGTCTGTTAATTTAATGAAATTTCGCGTTAAAAGCACATTGAAATACTCCGTACAGAGAATGACTCCGACTAAGGCTGTTCGAATTGCGCTGCTTGTGATAAGCGATGCGCTGATACTTAATATTGCTTCTTTTTTGGCACTTTGGGTCAGGTTTGAATTCCATTTCGAACAGCTTGTCCGTGAGACGGAATATTTAAACAATATCCTCCGTTTCGCACCGTATTACACGGCGTTCGGACTCATTGTTTTTGCATTGTTCAAGCTTTACACAAGCCTTTGGCAGTTTGCTTCAATAGACGAATTTTTAAAAATAATCCTTGCGTGTTTTATTGTTGATGCCGGGGGCTATGCGGGAATGCATTTGATGCATCTCGGCATTCCGCGCAGTCATCCCGTGCTGAACGGAATATTCCTTGTAATAATGATAACCGGTGTGCGTTTTTCATACAGATTTATGCGCCAATACAGGCGGGCAAACAACAGCTGCAGGCGGACGATGATAATCGGCGCGGGGCAGGCAGCGACGGTTGCCCTGCGGGAGTTCCGCGCAAGCACACATTCCGAAAACAAAGTCGTTTGCCTTATCGACGATGACAAATCAAAATGGGGACAATATCTTCTCGGCGTTAAGGTTGTCGGCGGACGCGGCGACATTCTCGGCGCTGTCAAAAAATACGATATTGACGAGATTATTATGGCAATGCCGTCGGCAAGCATCCGTATGCGCAGCGAAATTCTGGATATCTGCAAGGACACCCCGTGCAGGCTTAAAACGCTTCCGGGTATTTTTCAGCTTGCAAACGGCGAGGTCAGCATCAATAAAATCCGCAATGTTGAAATTGAGGATCTTCTCGGGCGCGAGCAGGTTCGCGTTGACCTTACCGATATTTGCGGCTATGTCGGAGGCAGAGTGGTCCTTGTTACGGGCGGAGGCGGCTCAATCGGAAGCGAATTGTGCAGGCAGCTTGCTGCGCATGATCCCAAAATGCTGATTATTTTTGATATTTACGAGAACAATGCGTACGATATTCAACAGGAGCTGCGTGCGGCGCATCCGGAGCTTGAGCTGATTGTTCTTATAGGTTCGGTTCGCGATAAACAGCGTGTCCGAGATGTTTTTTCAAAATATCGTCCGGAGCTTGTTTTTCATGCAGCGGCGCACAAACACGTTCCTTTGATGGAAACAAGTCCGAATGAAGCTGTTAAAAACAATGTTTTCGGCACGCTGAATGTTGCGCTTGCGGCAGATGAATTCGGAGCGCGCCGAATGCTGCTTATCAGCACCGATAAGGCCGTTCGTCCGACGAATGTGATGGGCGCAAGCAAACGCATATGTGAAATGATAGTTCAGAATATCAATAACCATTCAAAAACGGAGTATGTTGCCGTTCGCTTCGGCAATGTTCTCGGCTCGAACGGTTCGGTGATTCCGCTCTTCAAAAAGCAGATTGAAAAAGGCGGACCCGTCACGGTCACGCACCGCGACATAATTCGCTATTTTATGACGATTCCTGAAGCGGTCGCGCTTGTTCTTCAGGCGGGCGCATACGCAAAGGGCGGAGAGATTTTTGTTCTTGACATGGGAAAACCCGTGCGCATTGACGATCTTGCACGGAACATGATACGCCTTTCCGGCTTTGAGCCGGAGCGCGATATTCAAATTGTCTACACCGGCCTGCGCCCGGGTGAAAAGCTTTACGAGGAACTGCTTTTGGATGAAGAGGGCATCAAAAAGACTGACAATGCACTTATATATATCGCAAAACCGATAGTGTTTGACGAGGAGGCTTTTGCCGAGGGCATGAAACGCCTGCGTGAAGCCTGCAATGCGGAAAACACGGGGAATGCGGCGGACATCCGCGTCATTGTGAAGTCAATTGTGCCGGAGTATCACGAGAACAAAATGCATTGATAAAACGGAATCGGAACAAAATTGAGCAATAACAAACAGAAACCCGAAAGTGTTAAGTTCGGGTTTCTGTTTTCGATATTAAATTTCTGTTAAGCAGGCATTGATTTGAAAAAGCTCAGCTTCTCAGCACCTTTTCGATATAGGAGCGGAGCATATCGCAGTCGCTCTTCTGCACGGTTCGGGGCGTTTTGCCGCGTGCGAGAAGCTGATTGCCGCCGCCTTTTCCGTTCATGATGCAATTGACGGCGGTGCAAAGTTCGCGCATGCTGAGCTTTATCGCCGCATCTTCCGTGCATGCCATGCAGTAATCGGTTCCGCCGGCATTCGGCGCAAACAAAAGTGAAACGCAGGGCACGGTGCTGTCTTTTTTACAAAGCTCGTCCGCCGTGAGCTTTAAATCGTTGGCGGTTGAGCCGTCCATAACGGAGCATACCACGGCGATGCCTTTTATGCGTTCCGCCGTTGAAAGCAGACTGACGCTCTCGGCAGAGGCAAGACGGCGGCTTTTTTCGCGCAGCTCGCTTTTTGAAGATGCAAGCTCGTCTGCCTGTTTGCGAATTGCGGCGGGCAATTCCTCGCGGGAGGTTGAATACTGCTTTGCAAGCGCGGAAACGATGTTTTGAACCGTGCGCACTGCTGCGGTAGCTCTGCCTCCGCAAACGAACCAAAGCCGCGTTCCTCCCTTGTAATGCTGAGCATCGGTGAACAGAATCGTTCCGACACCGCCCGTTGCCGCAAGATGCGTGCCGCAGCAGGTACAGGAATCGATTTTTCCGTTGTCGATATAAACAATTCGTACAGCTTTTGCGGGCAGCACGGGTTCGCAAATGTTATTTTGGGGTTTGTCGGATTTTTTATTCTTATCGTTTCCGACAGCTTTATCGGATTTTTTCCGCAGAGTGCGTGTTGACGCATCCTCCGGAGTTGTAACTTCCGTATGCACCGACAGATTTGCACGCACGGCAGCATTTGCAGCACGCTCAAGCTCCTCAAGCTGAGCCTGCTCAAGAGGAATATCGAAATCTATCGTGCAGTAATCCGCTGCCATGTGAAAACCAACGTTCACCGCACCGAACAGCTTGTTCGCAAGCCCGGAAACAATATGTTCTCCGGTGTGCTGCTGAGCATGGTCAAGGCGGGTGTCAACGTCAAGTATTACACGAACGATTGTTCCCACAGGAATTTCAGCATCACAAAAATGAACAACGCTGCCGTTTTCGGTGTGGGCATCGGAAATTCGAACGGTCTGCTCCGCTGCGGAGTTGTCGGGCCTGAAAACAATCGAACCCCTGTCGGCAGGCTGCCCGCCGCCTTCGGGATAAATCATTGTTCTGTCAAGTATGATTTTGTACGCGCCGCTGCGCTCATCTTTTTCACAGGAGAGCACCGTCGCACCGCATTCGGTGATAATGGGAGTCGAGTAATAAAGCAGTTCGGTCATTTTGAGTCACTTCCTTTAAGTTGGTAATATATAAAAATACTGTTAATAAAAATATATTTATTTTCGGTTCTGTTCCTTAAAAAAACGATGCCGCAATCGTGCAGCCGAACCGAAAAGGCGCAGAAGAGCGGGACGCAGCGGGAACAGAAGCCGCCACAGCGCGGCGGGGATTCTGTATGCGGGGGAATTAAAATCAAGCTTGTGTCCGCCGCGTATGCGTGCTTCGGCAATGCCGAGGAGTTCGCCCGTTCGTTCGGATTCATCGGAATCGTTAAGACGGCTTGAATCATTCGGCTGTTCCGACTGCTTTGAAAGCGGAATAAGCCGCAAAGGGTTCTGCGGAGAGGCAAAAGCATCAAACCCGCGGTTGCCGTCGCCGGCGGTCACAACACGATTTCCCTCAATGCGCATTACACGGTGCAAAATGTATTTGCCGGAAATGCAGAAAAGGATGATGTCCCCGCGTTTCGGTTTTTCAATCGTCACGGAGGAGCAGGGGCGTATGCAAACGGAATCCCTTCCCGCGCGGAAAAGCGGGAACATGCTGTTCCCCGTCACACGAAAACACACATTTCGCCCTGCAAGAAGTTTTTTTCGCACAATTGAAAAAAACTCGGCGGCGGGCAGAATTTTCGGCACGGGTTGCTGAACGGAATCTGTCGGGTATTGTTGATGCTGCGAATCCATTCTGCTGTCTCCTTTTGCTGTTTGCGCAGGATGTATGCAAAAAACTGCAAAGCTGCGCCGTACAGCAAAGCATATAGCAAAAACATTTGGTTATCAAGGCAGGCACTGTAATTTTTGTGTCAAAAACCCGCCGCGGTGTTAAACTGCGGCGGGCATGACGGAACTAAGTTCGATATTCGTCGAACGCGAATGGATTATTTTGCAGGTTCGGTATCAGCGTTATTGCCGCCGAACCACTTTGAAAACAGGTCACGGAGGAACTGCGCAACATCTTTGAAGAAATTGCCGATGTCTTCAAGGGTTTGCTTTGCGCCCTCGGTGAATTTCTTCCAACCGGTTGCTTTGCGCGTTGCATCGGCAAGGCCGTAGGCGCGTGCGCGCAGCTGTTCAACGTCGAGACCCTCAAGCGTTCTTGCAAGGGTCAGAATCTGGCTGATTTCGGTTTCGGTAAGCGAAACATCGTTGTCGTCGGCAATTTCACGAATTTTCTGCTTGACTTCATCATCAGTCATCTTCTGAGTTTCGTCAAGAATCTTTTTCAGCTCGTTAATCACTTCGGTCGCTTCATCGGAGCCGATCATTTCGGCAAGCTGACCGGTTGCAATAAGCTCATCAACGCCCGCCATTTTTGCGTATTCGCTGAGGATGTTGCCGGTGAGGCTTTCATATGCCTTATAGACGCCTGTCAATGCTGCCGTGCCGCTGACAACGCTGGGGGAAGCAACAATAATTTTTGCGTCCGTGATGCCGACGGTGGTAAGGACGTTGCGGTACATTTCCTCGGTGCAGAAGTCAACATTGTAAGTCTTGATGTCAAGACCGCTGCCTGCGGGCATTGCGCAGATGTAGATGCTGGAGATGGAACGCTGCCCGATTTGTCCGGAGGGAATCTTACCTTCAAAATAGAGGCGTTCTTCAGCGTTGGTAACGGTCAGGATGCGGTTTTCGTCAACTTCACCCTGAATGCCGAACATGCCGATAACCTGGCTGCGTTGTTCATCGGTCAGATCCGCACCGAAAACAATGCGGTAGTCGCCGTCCTCCATTGCGAAAGCGGAATTTGCAGCACCGAAAATGCCGACAGTGAACAGCAGAGCAAGTACAAGGCTCAAAATGCGTTTTTTCATATTCTTTCTCCTTTCAAAAATAAAGCCTTTCGTGAATGCATCAAACGATTTCGAATCGCCGGCCGCCCGAAATGAGCACGGTTCCGACGCATCCGTATTGCATTCCGATAATACTATAACATAATATGCCCGCAATATCCAGTCATCCCGTGCGGAAAAAAGCGGCAAAATCGCCGTATTCACGGCTTTGTTGCAAAAATGTACAAAAAAAGTATACATTTGACCTGAAAAACACGGCGGCGGACGAATTTTGACCGCGAAACAACTCACAATTCAAATATATTTATGAAAAATCAATCCGCTTACTGAAAAATACTGTATAATTAAGAATGTAATTGCCCGAACGCATTCGGACAGGGGTACAGTCGGGCAAAAAACTGATAACGACTTATACATCAGGAGGACTCCAATGGAGAAGAACAGCGGCTTCGCAACGAAGCAGATACATACAGGCAAAATCGAAATTCCCGGCATTGCGCCGCTTGCAACGCCTATTTTCCAAACCTCGACTTTTGAATTTGAAACCACGGCTCAGGGCGCACACCGCTTTGCGGGTGAGGAAGCGGGCTATATCTACACCCGTCTCGGCAATCCCAACACGACAAAAATCGGCGAAAAGCTTGCTGCTCTTGAACATGCCGAAGCGGGCATGGCAATGGCAAGCGGCATGGGTGCGGTAACAACCGTTATGTGGACCGTGCTCCATGCGGGAGACCATCTGCTTGCGGATGACGCGCTTTACGGCTGCACTTTCTCCTTCTTTACCCATGGACTGACCCGCTACGGCGTTGAAGTCACCCTTGTTGATTTCGAGGATCTCGATGCCGTTCGCGCCGCGATTCGTCCCAACACAAAGGCTTTCTATTTTGAAACGCCCACGAACCCGAACCTCAAGCTCATTGACATTGCCGCAATCTCCAAGATCGCGCATGAGAATTGCCCCGATGCAAAGGTTATTGTTGACAACACGTTTGCAACACCTTACCTCCAGCGTCCCCTCGATCTCGGTGCGGATGTTGTTATCCACAGCGCAACCAAGTATCTTAACGGTCACGGCGATGTTATTGCGGGCATGGCGGCAGGCACAAAGGAATTCATCGATGAGTGCAACCTGTTCGGCCTTAAGGATATGACCGGTGCGGTTCTCGGGCCGTTTGAAGCTTTCCTTATCGACCGCGGTCTCAAAACTCTTGATATCCGCGTTAAAAAGCATTGCGAGAACGCGATGCGGGTTGCGACCTTCCTTGAAGGTCATCCCATGGTAAAGCGCGTTATCTACCCCGGCCTTGAGAGTCATCCCCGTCACGAGCTTGCAAAGAAGCAGATGCACGGCGGCTTCGGCGGCATTATCACCTTTGAGCTGAACGCAACCCGTGAGCAGAGTGCGGAATTTGTAAATTCCCTCAAGCTCTGCACCATTGCAGTCAGCCTCGGCGATGCCGAAACCCTCATTGAGCACCCTGCAACCATGACCCACAGCACCTACACTCCCGAGGCTCTTGAGCAGGCAGGCATCGGCGAAAGCATGCTGCGCCTCAGTGTCGGCCTTGAGGATGCGGAGGATATTATTGCGGATCTTAAAGCGGGTCTTGACAACCTTCAGAAATAAGCTGTCGCTTTTGTCTGATTAAATCCGAAAGCACATGCACCCCGCCCGGGCGGAGGGATTCCGCCGGGGTTCAGGGTGCTTTTTTGTGCGCATACGGCAGATGAAGGGCGTTGTTCAAAAAAATTTCGGCCGAGAGCAAAATGTTTACAGTTTCGTAACAAATTCCCGATGAAAATGTGCTATCATTATTGTCGAAGGGAATGAACCCGCGGAAACGGCGGAGGGAAGCATGGTGAAAAAAGTGATGAAATCGAACGAAAAAAGAGCCGTTAAGGCTGAAAATGCCGAACGCAGGCACCGCAATTTGATTCTTGCGGCTGTTGCGCTTACGGCGGCTGTTGCAATTGTGTCACTCGTTCTTTTCATAAGGACGGCATCGCAGCTCAAACGCGGCGCAAACGAAGAAGAAAGGACGGATATTCCCGTGCTCATCGGGAATATTAACAGTGACGGCGGGGCGGAGCAGCTTTACGGCGGCGAACCCTGTGCGGTTCGGCAGAACCTTCCGAAAGAACCGGCTCTGCTTGCACGGAACAGTTACTGAATACTGAGCAATAATCGGATGTCAACCCCTTGCAAACGCCGTACAGCGGGCGAAAGCCCGTGAATACGGCGTTTTCCGGCAAAAGCGAGGATGATAAAAATATATTGCATCCGTCCTTGCGGCTCATGCGGTAAATATGTTGCGGAAAAGCTTTGAATGTGCTATAATGCGGGGTGAAAATTGAATATGCCTTATCAAGAGTGGCAGAGGGAACGGCCCGGTGAAGCCACGGCAACCTGTTTAATGCGAAAGCTTTTCACAAGGTGCCAAATCCGACGGCATTGCCCGGCGCAAACTTTTTTTGTTGAGCTGCGGCTGCCGGGAGATGAGAGCGCAAAGTTAAAAAGGGTTTCCGTGCGATGTTCCGACAGGGTTCATCGCATTTTGTTTTTCTTTTGCAAAGGCATGGAAAGGATAAAATATGAACAATAACGAAGTACAGAAGCGGCTGTTTACCTCCGAATCCGTAACAGAGGGGCATCCGGACAAGGTCTGCGACAATATCGCAGACGCCGTGCTTGATGCAATGCTGCGCAATGACCCGAATTCGCGCGTTGCCTGCGAATGCTGCGCAACAACGGGCATGGTAATGGTAATGGGCGAAGTTACCACAAACTGCTATATAGACATTCCGAAGCTCGTTCGCGATGTTGTGCTTGAAATCGGCTATGACAAGCCTGAATACGGCTTTGACGGCCATACCCTTGCGGTTATCAGCGCAATAAACGGACAATCCCCCGATATTGCAATGGGCGTTGACAAGAGCTTTGAAGCAAAACACGGCGACACCGACTCCTATGATATCGGTGCGGGCGATCAGGGAATGATGTTCGGATATGCCTGCGATGAAACTCCCGAATGTATGCCGCTGTCCATCAGCCTTGCGCACAAGCTGACCCGCCGCCTGACGGAAGTTCGCAAGAGCCGTCATCTCGGGTATCTCCGTCCGGACGGCAAGAGCCAAGTCACCGTTGAATACGACGAAAACGGCAAGCCTGTCCGCATTGACACAATAGTCATTTCCACACAGCACGATCCGGATATCGACATGGAGCATCTGCGCCGTGACGTTATCGAAAACGTCATTCGTCCCGTTATTCCCGCGGAACTTATTGATGCGGAGACAAGAATTTTTGTAAACCCCACGGGAAGGTTCGTTATCGGCGGACCGCAGGGCGATTCCGGCCTGACCGGCAGAAAGATAATCGTTGATACCTACGGCGGCGTCGGAAGACACGGCGGCGGCAGCTTCTCCGGAAAGGATCCCACAAAGGTTGACAGGTCCGCTGCCTATGCGGCACGTTATGCGGCAAAAAATATCGTTGCACAGGGCTATGCAAAACGCTGCGAAATTCAGCTTGCCTATGCTATCGGCGTTGCAAAACCCGTCTCCGTCCGTGTTGACACTTTCGGAACGGGAACAATGCCCGATGCAGAGCTTGAAAAGATGCTGCTTGCAAGTTTCGATTTCCGTCCCGCCGCAATCATTGAAAAGCTTGACCTTCGCCGCCCGATTTACAAAAAGACTGCGGCATACGGCCATTTCGGAAGGGATGACGCCGATTTCCCGTGGGAAAAGGTTGATTTGCAGTTTGTGAAATGAGTTTGCACAAAGCAATTGCTGCCGGTTTTGCAGCGAGTTTTGCAGAGAAATGAACGCTGAGTATTGCGCCGGTTCAGTGCCGTGGTATTCTTTTTAACCGAAATTGAAATGAAAAGGGATTGCCGCAGAGTTTGTGCGGCGATCCCTTTTTGATGCGATATATAAATGTGGAAAAAAGATTTATATCAAAAAATTTACAGTTCCTGAAAATACGACACGATCCGTCCCAAAGTATCATCGCTGATTTCATCGGGAACCAGAATCCCCTCCTCGATATAACGCTTCGCGCCGGAAGAGGCATTGACGATTTCGGCGAATTCCTCGCTTGCCGCATATTGGCTGACTGCCGCAAGATACATTGTTGTTGAAACGCTGTAAGGGCTGTTTTCATCGTTTACAATTTTGCTGATTTTTTGCGCACAGGCGGCCGCAAGCTCCTTGGCCTGTTTTGCCGTCAGGCTGTTTAGAATCTCCGGCATGCAAAGCATGGCTTCAAGATAGCGGAGCCTGATGCAGCCGACGCTGTCGCGTGCTTTCTGCTCGTCAAGGTCGTAAAGTTTATATAGCCTTATAAGGCTTTCGGCAGCGTCCGGCCGGGTCATCAGCTCGCGTATGCCGTTATAGTCGCTGCGTACGTTCTCCATACCGTCCTGCATTGTGTCAAAAAGCATAAAATCAATAAACAGGTTATAGTTCATGCAATAAAGCACAAGCTCGTCGGTTGAAACGGTTTCGAGAATGTCCGCCGGAATCTGGGAAACTTCGCGCATCTGCACGGCGTCCTCAAGTGCGTCCCACTGCTCCGGAGTATCGTCCGGATTTATGCTCGAAACGTATTTTTTTTCATCGGTTTTTTTGTTAAGGTATCCTTCGGGAACGGGAAACCAAAATTCGGAGGAATCGTTGTCCTCATCCTTTGCAGGTTCATCCTGCGGGTCGGAATGCCGAGTTTCGTATTCGACATAATGCTTCCGCGCATTGCGCCCGATTGCCGCATAACTCTTTTTTGGCAGTGCCAAGGCAAGAGTGAATGCTGCTGCTGCCAGTATGCATATGCATACAATGATCGTTCTTCTCTTTTTCACTTGAATAAATCCTTTCCGTGTCGACAATATCGCGTCTGACAACTGCTTTTAAATAATAACAGATTATTTTTTAGACGTCAAGCCTGAAAACAAATAATATATATATAAACGCAATCAGGTAAATGCATCGGCAGGACTCCGGGAATCGGTTTTAAACGGAACTTGCGAACAAAGGCCGCAGGTTTGAGCCTTTTTTCGCACAATCTATCGGGGAAGCTTCGGTTAAAGGTTGTTTATCAGAGCGCTTTATTCACTTGTGATTGAGTTCACAACCTCGGACATCTTTCCAAAATCGAAAGATTGAACAATCTCCACAGCTTCACTGCGTGAATTGTAAACGGTCAAAATTTCAACAAGGAAACCGTCAATATCCGCCCAGAACGTAACGGCATCATCGGAAACATCCGTATCGTTAACAATATAGAGTCTGCGTATTTTGTCCGAACCGGTCGGAATTATTTGCGTAACGTCCTTTGACTTGATTTTGCCGTTGAGCAGTGTTTCCGAATCGGCGGAAAGCCCCTCAAAAATCGTGAAGTAACCGTGCCCTTTATCAAAGAGGTACACAAGGGAAAAACGCCCGAATGTGGGGTAATAATCCATGTAATGCGGTTTATACTTCGGGTGGGTCGGGAAGGGAATCCTGTCAAAGCGTTCCAACAGATCGGACAGCTCCGCTTTGTTGCGGACGCCGCAGCAGCGGCGGATTCCACGCTCTTCAATGTAGCTTTCAACCTTGCTCTCATCCAGCTTCACGGATGCAAAAAATGCCTGCATTTCTTCAACACTGCGGAACTCAATGCTGTCGGGGGGAACTTGATGACCGGCTTGCCATTCGGTCGGTTGTGCGGTCGGTTGTGCGGTCGGTGTCGTTTCCGTTTTGTGAACGGAAGAACATGCAAGCGCCGAACAGATGCATACAGCAAGTATTGCTGCGATGAAAAGATAATGTTTTTTCATAGTTATATTCCTTTCCGTGTTTATAACTGCCGTCCGCAATGATTGCAGGAAGAACTTGCTTCGGCGGGGGAGCAGCGTGCTCCCCCGTTCTGAGATTATTGCTGCTTTTTTGGTGCAGCTTTGGGTTTTGTTCCGAAAATCACACGAACCGAAGCTTACCTGCCGGCATATTGTGCAAAGGTTATGAGCCTGCAATGCTGAAGTCGGTTCAGAAAATCGTTTTCAGGCTGATTTATATTGATAAACACCGCATGGGAATCGATGTTTGTAACATAACGGGAAGTGTTGTAGCGAGTGTCGTGTTCATCCTTTTTCGTCGAATAAGCAAGGAAAGGAAGCGTTGAATCCGCGTCGCAGGAAATCAACGAATAAACGCTGCTGTTCTCATATTTTTTGAGTTCTTCCGCGGGCAGGCTTTCGGTAACAATAATGGTTACAGACATGCAGCAGATGTCTTCATCGGCTCTGCTGTACCATATGGTGAACGCGTTGTTGTCGAAACGCAGGCTTGACATGTAATATTTATATCCGCTGAAGTCAGGCAAAGCAACATTGTCGAGCAGGCTGATAATGCGCTCTGCGTCTTCCTTGCTGTCAACGCCGCTCATATAAAAACCATGTGAATGAATGAATTCGGAAAATTCATCATCGGGGAGGTCAACGGATGCGCCAAAGTCATGGTATTCCTGAAGACTTTGGAAACTGATCATTGCGGGAGGTTCGCCCGAGTCATTCGGAGCAGCCGTGTTTTCCGCACCGCTTTTCGGCATTTCGGGGTCATCCGGGTTTTGGGCAGGCTTGCTGCACGCAAATGCAAAAGCAAGCAAAAGGGCAAGAAGGGTGAGAGATATTTTTTTCATAATTCCTCCATTAATGATAGTGTGTGTCGTCGTCGGGGGTGTCATTTCAAACGGCTGCGCTCGGAGAAGAAGTTTCACGGGGACAATATGCCGAACATTGTTCCGTGACGTCCGAACCGGTGAAATGATTTCCGCTGTCGTTTGACTGCGGAAGCCTGCTTGGCGGAGAATGCATCGCCTCCCTCAAATGTGATGACTATATTATACCGTATTACCTATCGTTGTCAAGATAAAAAATCATTTATTCTTTACGTCGAAACACAAACAAAAACAGCCTCCGCAAGTGCATAAAATTTGCGGAAGCTGTTGATTTCTTGCGTTTTAGTTGAAAGCGGAAACGCCTGCGGAACGAGTGCTCCGTGAAAACGCCGTGGGAATATATTTGCAGAAAACATACGCCTTATGCAAACATAAACCGTTCGGAGTTTTCGGTTTATTCGCCGAGGGCATCCTCCCAACGGGGAGTGTTCCAGCCGGTTGTGTCGAAGTATTGGCGAATCTTATCGCTCATGTATCGGAGCTTTGCGTAAAGATGCGGATATTCCGAAAGCTCACTGCCGAAGAAACCCGTCATTGCATATTCCATGATTCGGGCGCGATCCTCGCGTTCATTGGTTTTTGCATAACCGTCGATGAAATAGCAGTCCTTGGGTTTTGTCGAGCCGAAATAAGTGTAATCACCCTCGTTCAGAATGCTTTCGGCAGGATCAAAGATGTATTGGAAGCCGTCGGGGTTCAGCTCGGCCCATTGAACAACATCGAATTCGCCGTAGTTGATGCTTGTGATATGATCCTCCGTTGCATGCCAGATCTCGTGGCAATAGGTGCCGACAAGCCCTTCGGAGAAAATGTCTACATAAATATTATGCCACAAAGAGTTTTGCACGCTGTAGCCGATCATGTTGAAATTGCTTTCAAACCCGCCGACAAGCATTATGCGTATGCCGCCGTCACCGAATTCCGAACGGAACTGCGGGAAAAAGCCCTCCGGATAGAGCGAAAGAGCTTCTTCGAGAGAATCGAGTGCCGCGTTTATTGATGCGGCTTCGTCTGCAAGATCCATTTGATCGGTTGTGGTCGTCGGGTACTCGGCAAAAGTACATGCGGGCAGACACTGGGAGGAGAGCAGGATGCGCACCCCGTATTTTTCGGAAATTTCATCCGCACGGCTGCGCACTCCCTGAAGATTTTCGGGGAGGCTGCTGCCGTTCACGGCGAACCAATAATCTTCGGCAATGTATTCGTTGACGGTGAGCATGGATTCAGCCGGTTCGGTGCCGTCGATAACGGAATAATCAAGCACGGACGGAGAAATCAGGTTAAATTCAAATTGTGATTCAACGTAACTCACCGCTATGATTCCGCCGATGTTCGGCATGAAGCACTGCGCAAGAAGCTCATGCTCGATGCCGTATTGGGTAAGGTCGCAGCACTCAAGCGCGCTGCCGAGCCTGAACAAAGCGGGGGAATTTCCGGATGTTACGATGCAGTCCGAATACGGAACGGGGTAAAGCTCGGTTTCGCCGCCGCGCAGCAGGGAGGCATCCGCAAAAACAAAACTGCCGTCGGCGGAATATGTAACATCGTATCCGCCGGCATCGGTGTTGTATTTAAAGAAATAAACATCCGAATCCTCGGTGAAATGCGGAATGAACGAGTCGGAGGAAATCATTGAGAATGAATTTGAACCAAGGTCGAGCAGAGCCGTTCCGCAAAGCATTGTGTCCGGGGAGAGAAAAGCATCCAAAAACAGTTTGTCCTCGGTCGGGTGTATGTCCACAAGCGAGTTGAAACGCAGGTTGAATGCGGCTTCCACGGGGGAGACTTTGCCCGTTTCGATATTCATGCTGCACAGCACGGAATCCTTAAGAAAATAGTATTCTGTCAAATCATGCGAAAACTGACCGTAAATCGTTTCAACATCGAAACGTTTCTTTTGATTCAAATCGGAATCGAAAAGGATCCACTCGTTTTCGTCAGCGTTGAATGCGGCAAAGGTGTCGTCCGGAAAGATTTCGTCCGAAACGGACCAGTTTCCGTCAATCGTTACGGACTTAATGACACTGTCCGAAACAATATCGACGGTTGTGAACGTTGTTTTTTTGCTTTCGTAATCACTTTGGCAGGCAAGTGCGCCGCTTTGTCCGAACGGATGCAGCACGGGAAGCAGGGATGTATCAAAGCTTGTGAGTTTGCGCACAGGTTCGGGTACGGGTGTTGCCGTCGGGACCTCTGTCGGTGCGGGTGTTGCCGATGCGGGTGCGGGTGTTTGCTGCGAGTCACTGCCGGAATTGCAGCCGAGGCAGAAAACACATGCCGCAAACAACAGCGCAAGCAGAGCGAACAGCGCGTGATTGCGATAGCTTGATAATGAAGTTTTTTTCATGGCGGTAAACGCCTCCTTAATTATTAATCTGCCGAAAGAGTGCGTATGCTCAATCGGCATGCTGCCGAATTTTGAAAAGTTCCGTTCAATTCGCAGTCAACACCGAACAAGGTCTGCGGAAGTATTTGAATTCGCTGCCGCATGTGGAAACAACGACTTTGTTCTGCGTTGCGGAGCAATGCGCAATAAGCGGTTCACCGTTTTTCAAAAAGCCGACACAGATTCCGACATGGTTTCCGTCGCTTCCGGGGTATTTGTTGATGAACGCAAGATCGCCTGTCCGAACATCGCTTTTTTTAATTTCAGCGGATTTATCCCACTGACTCCATGTGCCGACGCCGATTTTTTCAATCGTTTCGGTTTTGTCCGCGCCCAATTGAATATAACACCAAAGCACAAATCCGGAGCAGTCCAGTCCGTAAGGGATGGTTGTTCCGCTTGTGGAATGGCCGGGGCTTGTGACTTCGGCAGGTTTGCCCCAGCGGTCATCCCAACCGACGGTGTAACTCTTGCCGCCCCAAAAATAGTTGACCTTTCCGACAAGCATAAGCGCGGATTCCGCAAGGGTGCGCTGAGCTTCCGTTGAATACTCGCTGCGCGCCGACATTTGCTGAATCTCCGCATCGTCGAGTATGCGGTATTCTGTTCCGCGGCATGCAAAATAATATGTTGCTGCCGCAATAAGCATAATCAGCAGTGCAAAGCAGACAGCGCAAATGCGAATGTGACGCGAATTGTTTTTTTGCTGCACGGGCGGCCTCCTTAGCTGCGGCCGAAGCTTTCAGCCGGGTTTTACCGCAATAATAACATAATGCGGTGGCCGTTGCAAGCACATCGAAAAATAGATAATATACTTACTGAACGGAATTTGTTTTGCGCATTTCCCGGATTGTGTTCGGGTGATAAAAAACTAAAGCGAATAATTCTTAAAGTGTACAATGGTCAGCTAATTTTTGACAAGATTTCCGGAAACTGAATTAAACAAAATGCGGAGGTTTCGCATTTTCGGAAGAAAAACGCCGATACTTCCGCAATCAGAAGTAATATGCTATAATAGACACAAAGCGATATACACAGGAATGCTCTGAACAGACAGGTTTTGCGGGGAAAGACTTTGGGTAAATGTTTTTTCGTACAAAAAGCATTGAGCGGAGCTTCCGAAAAGGATTGGGGAAATTCGAAAATGATAAGTATTGCAATTTGCGATGATGAAGCTGTCTTTGCGGAGGCACTTCATGCTCTTGTCGACGCCGGAATGAAGGAAATTCTGTACGGCGAGAATTCGATGGACGAAAGAGAGCTTTCATATGAGATAACGGTATTTACGAACCCGTTGATGATGATTGACGCTTTAAAAACAAAGCGGTTCGATCTTGCTTTTTTGGATCTTCTCATGAATAAGGAAAGCGGGTTCGGCGTTGCGCAAGAGATCCGCAGAATGAGACTGAACACTGAAATTGCAATTGTTACTTCATACGGCGAAGCGAGGAACGATGCATTTCAATACAGGCCGATAGGCTATGTTGACAAACCGGCAACGATTGAAGAGGTAACAAGACTTCTGCGCCTCTATATCGATTTTTATTCCGATTGCAAGCGTTACATTTATGTCGGAAGAGCAAGCGAGGAACGCAGAATTGCGGTCAATGATGTTACTTATATCGAAGTCCGCGGACGCAGCATCAAAATCGAGATGTCAATCGAAGGCAGAAAAGACGAGATTAACACCACGGGTACGATTTCCGAATATGAAGAAAAACTTAAGAGCAGCGGATTTGTGCGCTGCTACAGGAGCATTCTCGTGAATCCGCACCATATAAAGGCATATAACGTAGTCAGCAAGGAGTTCAGTATGAGCACCGGAACGAGGCTGCCCGTATCCCGCAGCTATGCGGTGCAGGCCGTGACTGCATACAACAGGGCAAAGAACGGGGACGGAAGGCTATGAGTCCGGCAGCGTTTTTTAAGCTATGCTGCGTTCCGGTGTCGGTGCTGAAGGCTTTCTTTGCGGACTACATGATGGCGTCGGTGCTTGAGCGAAGGTTTGTGAATAAAAAAAGGAATTGCGGCTTTACTCCCCAAGTGTTGGGTTATGCTGTCGTTTTATGTGCAAGGCTGCCGTTTGTTACGCATGAAAACACTGTATATGTATCGATTATCAAGTTGGCGGCATATCTTGTGGCAGTCATATTCATGTACAAGGGAAGGGTTACGCTGCGATTGCTGATGTATGCCATCCATATATTCACAATGTTTACCGGAGAGTTTCTGAGCATAAACATTTTGGGCGCGTTCGGATTACTGTATAACGGCTTTTTCAAAAACAACTTTTATCTGGGTATGCTCATGAGCGAATTGCTCTCTTCGTTCTGCGTTTTTGCTGTCGGCTTTGCTGTACGCAGGATCGGCAAGTTCCCGACCGAGGCTTCCTGCGAGACACAGTTCAGAGAAGTATCCGCGCTGCCGATTACCGTCTGCTTTGCGGTGGTTTTTTTCTGTTTGCTTCAGTACGGATTCATTTCGCCCGGTCCGGAAGTCGGCTGCATTTCGCTTACACTGATTTCTGCGCTGGCAGCAGGAATAATGCTGCAGTTGGATGTTTTTTCGAAAATGCTGAAAACGCAGCAGTATGCGGCTGATGCTGTGGCGGATGCGCAGCGAGCGCAGCTTGAACTTAAGAAGGTGAGGGCAGCGGTAAGCCACGGTGAAGCCGTACAACGACTTGAGCACGATATGAAGAATCTGCTGCTGCTGATCCATATGCTTAACGAGCGGGGCGACAGTGGACGTATAGATGCAGTGATCGACAGAATTGAAACAGAAATAAAGGCCGAAGCGGACGGCGGCATTCAAGAAAAGGAACATGGCGCATGCATTCCGATTGAAAAATTTCGAACTTGCATCGGTTCTGCGGATTCGTGTGCGGGGGATGTTCACCGCGGGAACGGAGAATTTGCTGCAAACAACGAAATGGAACTGCCCGTATCCCGCAAATATGCGGAGCAGGCCGTGACGGCAGACAACAGGGCGAAGAACGGGGGCGGAAATTTATGAGTTCGGTAACGTTTTATAAAATCTGCGAGCTTCTGCTGGTGGTCATATATGCATTCGGTGCGGATTATATGATGACATCCGTGCTTGGACGACGATTTGTCCCGAAAAGAAAGATTCCGTTCTTTAATTTTCAACGGCTGGCATACATACTGACTCTTGTGACAACATTTCAGTTTTTGTCGCACGAGAACACGGCATACACAACCGTGTATAAGCTTGTTATGCAGTTTGCGATTGTCATATTCATGTATAAAGGAAAGTTCGCTCTGCGCGTTCTGATGGGTGCTGCTCATTTTTTCACGCTGTTCATAGGCGAGTTCCTGAGTCTGAATGCAATTTACGCACTCGGAATTCCGATTGAACGCTTATATGTCAAGTTCAGCTTTTGGGTTCTGATGTGTGATCTGCTTTCATCGCTGCTTGTGTTTATCGTGGGCTTTGTTGCGCACAGAATAAGAGAATTCCCGACGAAAAGCCTTTCATCAAAACAGCTGCAAAAGCTTTCTGCGCTGCCGATAGCTGCCGGCGCGGCAGTGATCGTTTTCTGCATGCTTGAATACAGTTTAATTCCGCCGGGATTGCCGGTCGGCTGTGCTTCGCTTGTGCTCATTGCATCGCTTGCGGTCGGAATCACGTTCCAATTGGATATTTTTTCGGAGATGCTGAAAACGCAGCAGCATGCAAGAGCAGCAGCGGCATCCGCGCAGGAAGCGCAGTTCGAACTTGAAAAAGTGCAGGAAACGGTACGTCACGGCGAAGACGTGCGTCGGCTTGAACACGACATGAAAAACCTGCTGCTGATGATACATATACTGAACGAACAGGGCGACGGCGAGCGAATCGATGCGATGCTCAATGACATTGAGTCGAAGATTAAGGTCGAAACGGACAGCAGCATTGCGGAATACGGACGAACAGTATGCATTCCGATTGAAAGATTTTCGTCATATACCGGTTCCGACACCGGCAAAAAGTCCGAGAATGCCGGCAATAACACCGACAGCACCAAAACGGAGGAAAATGTATGAACCTTTCAACAGTGCTCAGGATTATCGTTTCCTGTCTTTTAAACGCAGTTGTTGCATGGACGGTTGACTATTACGCAACCTCTTTGCTGAGCCGCAGAGATGTTTTCAAAACGGGACGCAAGCCGAAAATCTTTACGGTTCAATGGCTTGCATTCACGCTGATGCTGTGCGGGTTTGCGCTGCTTCCGTCGGGTCTGAACGAAGTCGGGAAGTTTTCCGTAATATGCGGTAAAGTTGTCTGCTATATTGTTCTGTTTGAACTGCTGTATGAAGGCAGCTTCCTTAAAAAGCTGCTCATGGCGGTCGGTCACTCTGTTATCATGCTGGGCGGAGAGTTTATCATGTATCGTGCATTTATTGCAGCGGGCTTGAATCCGTCGGAGTATCTCCATGCTCACGGTTTGGTTCAGCATGTTGTTTCCGTGTTCATTTCCATGCCGGTTGTTGCAGCGGGGCTTGCAATGCGCCGCGTTCCGAACATGTGGTTCGGAAGCATCACTGGTGTTCAGAAACTGAAGCTTTCTCTTCTGCCGATTTTGTCTGCGGTGCTGATGATACTGTTCCTGTTGATCGCATTCAAAATCGTTCCTCTCGTGAGCACGGTTTCGGCATTGCTGATACCGTTTGCGCTGCTTACAATACTGAGCATCGGTTTTCAGTTCCGCCTCCTTTCGAATATTTCCGTTGCACAAAAACAAATGGCGGACAATGAAGAAGAGGCAAGGAAGGCACAGTTTGAATTGCAGCTGGGTGTTCAGCAGGCCGATCCGGATACAAGTGCCATGTCTATTTATGAGGTGCATCCGGGTTCATGGATGAAACATCCGCAGACTGCGGAAGTTGAATGCCGAAGGAAAACGGGAGGAAATTAAAGAATTTATAGAAAAAATCACACATATAATGAAACAGAATCGTGTTGAAATCCCGCTTTCCGGCGTTAGTGTTATTGACGAAATCATGTGGGCGAAAATCGATGCCATGAAGAAAGCGGGCATTGAGTCGGACTATGAAACCGAAAAGCTCAACGCGGATTCGATTGCAATATCCGATGCGGAGCTTTGCGCACTGCTTGCAAACGCACTCGACAACGCGATTGAGGGCACGCAAAGGCTTTTGGACGGGGAACCCAAAAAGATCTTCGTTCGGATTCGACAGACGGAGTGTGCGCTTGAAATTACCGTGCGCAACCGCTGCGAGGCGAAGCAGACTGTTGAAATGGCATTTATACAGAGTGCGAGGCGCGCTGTCGGGAACCATGGCTACGGAATGGGCAACATGAAGCGAATCTGCCGCGAAAACGGCGGGGAGTTCGTTCCGAATGTTCAGAACGGGGAGTTCGAGGTTTTCATTTCGCTGCCGTTCGGGAAATAATCCGTAGGGGAGCATATACAGAATGAGAACGTGGGGAAAATGACAGTTTTGCCGCTGCCGCGGGAAGGAAAATATAAAAATCCGCTGTTTGGTTCCGAAAGAAACCCCGGCATAAAACCCATAACGAACCGCATGGGCGGCGCAAGTTCGGATATATCCGCAAAATGCGCCGCCTGTATGTTGCGCTTTTATCAAAAAGATAGTAAAATAAACCTGAAAAGCATTGCCGATGCAATTCGGCATGAACCAAACAAAAAAACGGAGGCATAATATGACCGTTAAAACTTTTGATGAACTCGTTGCCAAGGTTAAATCCGGCAAAAAATCAACAGTTGCACTCGTTTGCGCAAACGATGCACACGCACTTGAAGCCGTTATTCACGCAAGCGATCTTGTGGACGCCGTACTCGTTGTTGAAGCGGACAAGCTTGACGAGCTGAAGGCTCTTCTCGTTTCTCTCGGAAAGAATCCCGATGATTTCGCAATCGAAGTTGTTCCCGAGGGTATGCACCCCAGCGTATGCGCCGCAAAGCTCATTCATGCGGGCAAGGCTGATTTCCTCATGAAGGGCAAAATAATGACAGGCAATCTGCTCAAGGGCGTCCTTTCACCCGATGCAGATCTGCGCACCGGTTCACTCATGAGCCACGTCATGCTGTTTGAAGTTCCCGGTTATCACAAACTCCTCGGCGTTACCGACGGAGGCATGTGCACCTATCCCGACCTTGAAAAGAAAGTCGGCATCGTTAAGAACGCCGTTCGGTTCTTCCATAAAATCGGCGTTGAGAAGCCCAATGTTGCTGCGCTTTGCGCAATCGAAACCATCAACCCCAAAATGCAGGAAACCGTTGACGGTGCAGAGCTTAAGCGCATGAGCCTTGCGGGCGAACTCGGCGAATGCTATGTTGAAGGTCCCATCAGCTACGACCTTGCAATGGTTCCCGAGATTTACGCCGTAAAGGGCTACACCGCCTGCCCCTGCTGCGGCGACTTTGACATTCTTCTTGTTCCCGAAATTGTTGTCGGCAACGTTCTCGGCAAGTGCCTGACCTATACCTGCGGCGGCAGAATGGCCGGCATCGTTATGGGCTGCAAGGTTCCCATCGTGCTCACCAGCCGCGGTTCCAGTGCGGAAGAGAAGTATTACTCCCTCGCAATGGGCGCGGGGTTTGTCGGCTGAGACTCGGTAATCGCTTAAATTACGGAAACATATATGGAGAACAAAAAAGCTGAAAGAATCCTCGTTATCAACCCCGGTTCAACTTCAACGAAAATCGCGGTTTTTGACGACGATAAACAGATCATGGCTCAGACGATACGTCACCCGCTGGATGAAGTTAAGGCGTTTTCGTGGGTCATGGATCAGTTTGATTACCGCATGGAGCATATCAATGCCGCTCTTGAGGCTGCGGGAATCGACAAGTCCACCCTCACCTGCGTTATGGCGCGCGGCGGTCTGCTGCCTCCCGTACCTTCCGGTGCATTCAATGTCAACAAGGATATGATCGACTATTTCTATGCAGCGAAGGTAAACGTTCATATTTCAAACCTTGCCTGTGTGCTTGCGGATGCAATTGCACGTCCCCTCGGCATTCCCGCAATGGTCTATGACCCCGTTGCCGTGGATGAGCTTGAAGATGTTGCAAGAATCACCGGTATGCCCGAAATTTCAAAGGCAAGCCGCGGGCATGTGCTTAACAGCCGCGCAATGGCGAGAAAATGCGCCGAAGAGATTCTCGGCAAAAAACTCGAAGACTGCACGATAATTGTTGACCATATCGGCGGCGGCTGCTCCACATGGCTCGTTCATAACGGACGCTGCATCGATTGCTACAGCGATGACGATGCCGGGTTTGCACCCGAACGCTGCGGCAAAATTCAGGCGATGGAGCTTGCAATGCTTTGCTACAGCGGTAAATATACAAAGACTGAGATGAGCCGCTATATACGCGGAAAGTCCGGCCTGTCGGCTCTTCTCGGAACAAGCGATGCAATCGAGGTTGAGCGCATGATCGAATCGGGCGATGAACATGCACGCCTTGTTTACGATGCAATGGCACGCAGCCACGCGAAGGGCATTGCGGACCTTGCAAGCGTTGTTTGCGGCAAGGTTGACAGGATCGTTATCACCGGCGGGCTTGCAAACAGCAGGATGCTGATGGATATGATTCGCCCCCACGTTGAGTGGATCGCTCCGATGGAAGTCATGGCGGGCGAATTCGAAATGGAAGCGCTTGCGGCGGGCGGCGTGCGCGTGCTGCGCGGCGAAGAAAAAGCGCACGATTTCGTTTGGAATCGATAAATGCGCTGTCAATTGCTGCCGAAGTCCGCTGCCCATGACGTTGAATACGGATGCCGTTTCTGTGCAGCGCACGGACGGCTGAAGTGAAAACAGCAGGTATTGATTTGTGCTGCCTGTTAAATTTGTTTGCCGAATTGCAGCAAACCATGAATCAAGAGCCTGCAAACAGAGAACTTTATAAATCGAAAGGAGCTTTTTGCAATGGAACTTGAACTCACTCTTGATAACTTTGATGCCGAGATCGGCAAATCGACTCCGATACTCGTTGACTTCTGGGCTGCATGGTGCGGCCCGTGCAGGATGCTTTCGGGCGTTATTCAGCAGCTTGCGAACGAAAGCGACGGAAGCTATCGCGTCGGCAAGGTTAATGTTGACGAAGAACCCGACCTTACAATGCAGTATAATGTGTCGAGTATCCCGACTCTTATGGTGTTCAAAAACGGTCAGCTTGTCAACAAGGCAGTAGGTTATCGTGAAAAGGACGAAATTCTTAAAATGCTCAAGTAAATATACCGACTATAACACAAAACCGTGTGTACAGAAAAAGTACACACGGTTTTTTTATTACCTGATTCGGGAAAGGTGGCTTGCTGTTAGGGGGGCAGGTGAAGGTCTTTGCTGAATGATTTTAGGAGAAAAATTATTTTTCGAAAAATATTTTTGAAAATTGCATTAAAGTATGCAATTTTTTTGAATTTTGCAGGTATAAGTGAGGGGCGTTGATAAAGCCTCTCGAAAAACGGAGGTGACGAGATATCAGAAAATTGACAGGTAGAGAAAAGAAGTTTTGCAGTTTATTTCTCGGTTCGGGAAATTCCGAGCTTGCCGCAGAAAAGGCAGGCTACACGGGGGATTGTGAGCAGAAGGGGGAAGAGCTTATCTGCCGTCCCGAAATTTCAGCCGAGCTTGAACGGCTGTCACGGCTAAGAGAAAAATCCCTTGCCAACATGGCGGCGGCAGGGTATCAGCGGTTGGCTTTCGGAAGCATTTGCGATGCAATTTCTTTGCTTTACAAAAGTGATCCGAGCAAGGAGGATCTTGAGGGCATGGATCTGTTCCTTGTGTCGGAGATTAAAAGACCGAAGGACGGTTCAATGGAAATCAAGTTTTTTGACAGGCTAAAGGCACTTGAAAAACTCGGTGCCGGCGGAGAGCATGAAACAGGCGCCAAACAGCTTTTTGACGCCATTTCAAACAGCGCAAGGGCGGTGAATGACAAGGAAAATGGAAATTAAAGCTTTTTCTAAAAAACAGCTTACCGTGCTTTCGTGGTGGAACAGGGAGTCGGCTTTTCGTGACAGGGACGCAATCATCTGTGACGGTGCTGTGCGCAGCGGAAAGACATTTTGTATGTCGCTGTCGTTCATTTTGTGGAGCTTTTACGATTTTGCAAATTCGGACTTTGCACTTTGCGGAAAGACAATCCGTTCTTTAAGGCGAAATATGATTACGCCCGTGATTCCGATTTTGAAATCACTCGGTTTTAAGTGTGAAGAAAAGCTGTCGCAGAATATTTTGACCGTGAGCGTTAACGGAGTGATGAACAGGTTTTATCTTTTCGGAGGCAAGGACGAGTCATCCGCATCACTTATTCAGGGCATGACGCTTTCGGGTGTGCTTTTTGACGAGGTTGCGTTGATGCCGAGGTCGTTCGTTGAACAGGCATTGGCGAGATGTTCCGTGTCGGGTTCAAGATTTTGGTTTAACTGCAATCCCGAATTTCCTGAGCATTGGTTCTACCGTGAGTGGATTAAAAAGTGCGGTGACAAAAATGCGTTGTATCTGCACTTTACAATGCAGGACAACCCGTCTTTGAAGCCCGAGGTTATCAAGAGGTATGAAAGTCTGTATTCGGGTGTGTTTTACGAGAGGTTCGTAAAAGGCAGATGGGTAGCCGTTTTCGGTGCGGTTTATCCGTTTATGGACAATGAAAGGATGTACTGCGATATTCCGTCAGATATTGAAAGCTGGGCGGTATCGTGCGATTACGGCACTGTGAATCCCGCATCATTCGGTTTGTGGGGCAGAAAAAACGGTGTGTGGTACAGGGTTGACGAATACTACTTCAACTCACGCACTCAGGGCTTTCAAAAGACCGACGAGGAGCATTATGACGGACTTGAAAAGCTGATTGACGGGCGGAAAATCGAATGTGTGATTGTCGATCCGTCCGCCGCAAGCTTTATTGAGGTTATAAGGAGACACGGAAAATACACGGTTGTGTCGGCTGAAAACAATGTTATCAACGGCATAAGACAGACTTCGCAGGCTTTGAAGGACAGAAAAATCAGAATCTGCAAAAATTGCAGAGCCGCAAGAAGGGAATTTTCGCTTTACCGTTGGGACGGCTCGGGGCGCAGTGACGCACCTGTTAAGGAAAACGACCATGCAATGGACGACATAAGATATTTTGTCGCCACGAAAATTTACGGTTGTGACGGATTCTTTGCCGTTGCAACCAAAAGACAGGAGGAAACAGCTTGAGGCTTGGCAGAAAAAATAAAAAGACCGAGAGCATAAAGACGGTGCAGACCGTTTTGAGAGAAACGAGAAATAATTCGCCGATTTTCTCACGATTTGCCGTTCAGACGAGAACGGAAAGGGAGCTGTACACAACTTTGCGTGAGTCTGTGCCGATTATTGATGCGGCACTCTGCAAAATTATCAGACTTATCGGCGGATTCAAAATTGTGACTTCATCGGCTGAAAGTCAGAAGATTGCCGACAGCTTTGTTAAAAATGTCCGCACAAACGGTGAAATGACGGGACTTGAAAGTTTTGTACTTTGCTATCTTGATTCGCTTCTCACCTACGGACAGGCGGTCGGTGAGATTGTTCCCGATAGTGGCGGTGAAGGGATTTGCGCATTGTACAATGCAAGCCTTGACGATGTTGAAATCAGAGCGGATTCTTCTCCGCTGAAGCTTGCGGTTTACACACTCGGCAACGGTACAGCCGAAGAACCTAAGCATCCGGAAAGGATTTTTGCAACACTGCTTAATCCCAAGCCGGGTACTGTGTGCGGTACTTCCATACTCAGCGGTCTGCCGTTTGTCAGCTCAATACTTTTGAGGATTTTTGAGTCGGTAAAAACAAACTGGGAGAGGGTTGGCGATATCCGTTTTGCGGTTACTCTAAATCCCGATTCAAACGGTTCGGCTGTGAGCAGAGAAAATGCACAGGCGGGTGGCGTGGGGGG
>ENA-OOVX01000033-OOVX01000033.1-human-gut-metagenome-genome-assembly--contig:-NODE-33-length-37545-cov-4.891198_pt1 | contig 37545 bp, 30 predicted proteins | sample MGYA00241401_ERZ501309 | MGnify/ENA primary metagenome ERZ501309 (study PRJEB25962, sample SAMEA2042282) | human gut metagenome | biome: human gut; feature: human-associated habitat; material: faeces... | reverse complement strand
AATTTAAACAAATTATTAATCAGAATTCTGTTGCATTTGCAAGTTGAATTCAGCACTTTTTACTATCTTTGCATTTAAAAATATTAATCTGTTACCTGCAAAGTAACAGAACTATGAAAACACATATAAATAACACAGAAATACACATTATAAAATATGCGGGACATGAAGAATATCATTTGCATACTTTTTCTGATGGTTGGCATATCTTTGTCAGCCCAGAATGTTGCGGTTAAAACAAATCTACTTTACGATGTTTCGACAACCATCAACTTAGGAGCTGAAATAGGCCTTTCTCCCAAGTGGACGTTAGACTTATCGGCCAATTATAACGGATGGACTTTCAGCGAAAATAAAAAGTGGAAACATTGGCTGTTGCAACCCGAAGCCCGCTACTGGTTCTGTGAGCGATTCAACGGTCACTTTCTGGGAGCACATCTACTGGGCGGAGTCTACAATGTAAGCAATTGGGATACAGACTTTACTCTCTTGGGCACCGACTTTGGAAAACTAAAAGGACACCGTTACGAAGGATGGCTTGCTGGAGTTGGTATAGGATACGGATACCACTGGATACTGGCAAGACATTGGAGTATCGAAGCTGAAATCGGGGTCGGTTACATTTATACACGGGCAGACAAGTACGAATGTCCACGTTGCGGCGAGCAACTGGAAGACAATAAACCGCACCATTATGTTGGTCCGACCAAGGCTGCAATCAATCTGATTTATGTATTCTAAAGAAAAGGAGATAGAGAGTATGAAAAGAAAAGCTTGCTATATATTGCCTTATTTAGTTTTCGGCGCTTCGTTTCTATTACCTGCTACAGCTTTTACACAGACACAACCCTCCCAAAGTGGTGTCAGTATAAATCATGTACAGATAAATCGGGTACGCGACAGTGTCCGTATCGCCTTCGATTTTAATTTTGACAATCTCCAGCTACGTTCCAACCGTTCATTGGTGTTACAGCCCTTCTTCAAAGGAGATGGTGGCGACCAATGGCTCCCTGCTGTTGAAGTTATGGGACGCAGACGCTACTTATATTATTTACGCAACGACTTACTATCCTATGCTGAAAAGCCTTACCGTGTAATAAAAACAGGTAAAGACATACAGCGACAGCTTCCTTATGCAATCAGTCTGCCTTATGAGCCATGGATGGAAAACGCTTCACTCTATTTGGGAGAAGACGAATGTGGATGTGGACAGGTCATCAATATGAAGCAACACCCCCTTGCTGTAGCAGATATAGCCTGGCATCCTGCCCTCGCCTATCTTACGCCAAAAGTAGAAACTGTAAAAAGCCGTCAGCTCAGCGGTCATGCCTATCTGGATTTTCCGGTCAACAAGACCGAAATTAATCCAGACTACCGCCGCAATCCTGAGGAACTGGCAAAAATATGTGCCACGATAGATAGTGTACGTTCCGACAACGATGTACGTATCGTACAGATACACATCAAAGGTTATGCTTCTCCCGAAGGCAGTTATAGCTCCAATGCCCGACTGGCAGAAGGACGTACCAACGCTTTAAAGCAATACCTCATTGACCGTTATGCGCTGGCCGACACATTATTTAATATAGCCTTCGAGCCCGAAGACTGGCAAGGTTTCCGCAAGTACGTTGAGACAAGCAACCTTCCGGACAAAGAAGAGATTATACAACTGATAGACAGTAATGAAGATATCGACGTCAAGGAACGCCAGATACGTGCACGCTATCCTCAGTCATATCGTACCCTATTGGAAGACTGCTACCCTGCCTTACGTCATTCCGATTATCGCATAGATTATGTGATTAGAGGATTCAATGTGGACGAAGCGAAACAGCTCATTCATACGCGTCCGCAAAATCTCAGCCTCAACGAGATGTTTGCCGTAGCACAGACCTACCAGCCCGGCAGCGACGATTTCAAGTATGTATTCGATGTAGCTGTACGTTTGTACCCCGATAGCGAAGTAGCCAACCTCAATGCTGCTTGTGCCCTCTTGGAGCAAGGACTGACGGAACAGGCTAAACCTTATCTCGCCAAATCGGGCAACACCCCGCAGGCGGCCAACGCCCGAGGTGTAGCTTTATTACTACAACACCGCTACGATGAAGCTCAGCTCTTGTTTGAACAGGCTTTACAAGGAGGAGTAACGGAAGCAAAAGCAAATCTGCAGATATTGGGAAAGAACTAAAAATTTTTATATGCTGTTACTCTCATCTATAAAGAGATAAAACCCGAATATAAACTCTAAATTCAAAAGTATGAAAGCAATTTTCAAAAACATGACATGGATGCTTTCCGCGACACTGATAATGGCGGCTTGCTCCGATTCATTAGATGAAAGCACCAACACACCTGTTCAAGGTCCAGTTGTTGGTGAAGGGTATGTTAAGGTAGCCATTAACATGCCTACCACAAGTGGTAACTCAACCAGATCTACAGACAATGGAGGAGGTCAAGCAGATGTTACCCTCGAGGAAGGTGAAGCAAATGAATACAATGTAGAAAACGCTATTCTAGCCTTCTTCAAATGTAAAACGGAGTTATTAGCAAATAGTACTCCTGAAGCACAAGCCACTTTTGTAAAGGCTTATGCGTTAAACAAACAAGATCTGGGAATCACTGGTTCTTCAGAAACTCCACAAGTAACAGAACAAGTATCGGTCATTACTGAAGCTCCTAAGGTAAGCAATGAAGAACAACTCTATGTGCTTGCTATCTTAAATAAGAATAATATAGTATCTGTAAACAATGGCAATTTAACAATAAATGGGACAGAATTGAAAGCAGATGCAGAGCCCCAAATTAAACTTTCTGATTTACAGGAGGGAATTACATTAACTTCCAACCCTGTTAATCAATTTATCGGTGGCAGTAAAAACCAATTTACCATGACCAATGCTCCACTGTCTGACAAAGCAGGAGTTGCTGGAACTATCGCTAGCGCAAAAGCATATACGTTGGTACCTGTTACAGTTTATGATACGAAAGCTCAAGCTACAGCGGGTAATGTTGCCAAAATTTATGTGGAAAGAGTGGTAGCTAAAGTAACGTTGACTACAGCTGGTGACAAGACAACAATAGCTGTTTCAGGTGACGGAAATGAGGAAGATCAAGTACAGATAACCGGCTGGTGTCTGAATGTTACCAACAATTCTACCAAACTTGTGCGTGACGTAAGCGGATTTACAGCAACAAGTGGATGGCTAGCATCAGCTAGTGAAAATTCTCCTGCACGTTTTGCTGGAACAAGAGGGATCAAGGCTTCATTTGGCGTTAGCGGTGAGGGTGATTATTATCGCATTTACTGGGCTGAAGATTGTAATTATACCACCGCTGACCTGTCTAAAGACTTTACGACCTATTCTGGTACGAATGCTCCTGCAGCTTGGAACGGACTTTCAACTTCTACAGCTTCCAATGCTTGCTATTGCCTTGAAAACACGATGAACTATGACCAACAGATCCAGAACCGCACTACCGGAGTCCTGATCAAGACCAGTTACTTAACGAAATTTCAGGGTGAAACTCAAGCTACTCCTAAAAGCTTCTTTATTTGCGGAACAAGTTCAACAAAATATCCTGAAGCAGCGATTGGCGGAGGTTCAACAGGTGGTGGTGGTACAGATGCTTTTGTCACCTATGTCATGACCGAAGCTGATAAACTCATCACTACCGATGCCAATAAATTTAACGGTACAGGATTAAGCTTAAAAACTGGCTTGGCATCAGGAACCTACACAGATATTACTCAGGTATTTGATTTTGAAACTCAAACAACCGAAGGCGCTAAGCTTACTGCCCAGCAGAATGCCGTAAAAGCAGTAGTAGGCAGTAGAATCTCTTATTACAAGGATGGAAAAAATTATTACTATTCTTCATTAATCCGTCACTTCCAGGATGGTGAGGGTGTAGGTATACCTACTTCAGGTATTGCATCGGCCAACGACTATACATTGAAACATTTAGGCCGCTATGGTGTAGTTCGTAACAACTGGTATGAAATAAATATCAACTCAATTAGTGGTCCTGGCGATCCGGTAATTCCAGAGCCAGGTGACGACCCTGATGATACAGCAGAAGGTTATATCAACTGTACCATCAACGTCCTCTCATGGGCAAAACGTTCTCAGAACGTAGATCTATAAATTATATTAAGGTAGGGACTGCGATTTCGAACACAATCCCTACCCTACTCAACCAAAGATATAAAAACATTTTATATGAACCATTGTGCCAAACATATACTAGGGGTAGGCTGGCTGGCATGCTTGCTGCTGGTCTTATCCGTCACGTCGTGTACCGACTTAATTTTCGACAGCCGTGAAGGGTGCGAACGAGGAGTATACGTAAACTTTAAATACGACTACAACCTTTATCGTGCCGATATGTTTGCCGATCATGTAGGCGAAGTGACACTTTATGTTTTCGATGAACAAGGAAACTATATTACACAGTGTACAGAAGCTAATGAAGAGGGAAATGAACCGTTAAAAAAGGCTGATTACGCCATGTTCCTCGATTTACCTGAGGGAACCTACCGCTTTATAGCGTTGGCACATCAACGCAAATACGATGACCTGATTCAAGAAGAAGGTGCCAAGTTCCGGCGCACGGAAATGAACGAAAACAATGTAAAAGAGGATCTGAAAATTACTCTTGATCACATTTCAACATACGAAGGAGAAGCGTATATAGACCATCAGAATCAACCGCTCGATACCCTATGGCATGCCATGTCCGAGGAAACCGTAGAAGTGACACAAGGAAAAATAGCTCACCATACGATGTCTTTAGTCCGTAACACCAAATACATCAGTGTAACCTTGAGAGACATCGAAGAGCCAGATTTAATGGATATCAACGATTATGAATTGTACATAAAAGGGGCAAATGTACAGCTACATCATGACAACTCGGCAAGCAATCACCCCAAAGCCATCTGTACTCCTTTCGTGACTTGGAACACGAAAGATCCCGACAGTGACACCCGTACTTCGGTAGGAAACATGGGACATGCCGATTTTATGACTTCCCGCATTTTCGTTCACGATAACTTAGCGGATGATGAAGTACTGATAGTAAAAAATAAAAAGACTGGCAAAACCGTTATCGAAGTAAATTTACCCGACTTGCTTAGCCGTCTGTGTAACTACGACGAGCTACATCGCTACTCCCGTCAGGAGTTTCTTGACCGCGGCTACGATTACAATATCTCATTCTTCCTGTCTGGAGGCAATTGGGCATACGCTAACGTATCTATTGGCGTACTGGGATGGAGCAAACGTATTCAAAATGTATCATTAGGAGAATAAATACCATGAGACAACCTGTTCTGACATACTTATTTTTCTTCTGCCTGGTTCTGATAACCGCAGCTTGCAAGGATGATCGCCTTCCTGCTTCTCCTATAGAAAAGGAAGGTGAAAGCAATGTATATGTAAGCATTGTTGTGAATACAGAAGATTCACCAAACAGCCGTGTTTCCACTCCCGCTCCCGGAGAAGATGGAGACGGCTCACAAGACGGCGTAAATGAAGAGAATAGAGTACACGACTTGAATGTATTTTTCTTTCATACAACCGATGAAAAAGGACTAAATACGACAGATCCGTCAGTAAACGTTGTTTCAATATATTTCAACCAACTAACAGGTAGTTCGACAAAATATACAACAGAAACGAAAGAGATAGAAGGTTTAGAGATAGGTTCGTCTTATAATGTTCTGGTCATTGCAAACTTGGGCAAGTCTTTAAACATAATTACCTTAGAAGACCTGCGTCAGTACACCGTTTCAACTCCGATAGAACAAACGAATCATTTTGTAATGGCATCTTCCGAAACGGGAACCCCTGTTAAAATTCAAGCCACTTCCAAAAACAATCCGACCGTGGTTTCAGCAAACGTAGAACGACTGGCAGCACGGGTGGATTGTCATTGGAATAATGAGTATTTAGTGGGGAATGATAAAGTTGTCATCACAGAAGCCATGTTAGTCAATAAATATACAGGAGGAACGTATGCCTTTAAACGAGTAACCAAGTCTACTACAGACTTAAAAACAATTGATTATTTGGGAACGGAAAAGGTAAATGTAGAGGGAAATCTTGCTGCAAATTATGTCATAGACCCCAAAACATTGTATTTGCCACAAACTAATATCGCTAATTCTTATGACCATTATTTCAGCACGTACTCTTGGAGTGCTACAGATAGTAACTGGAAATCATTGTCTACAGTAACTTCTACTCATAACGATGTAACCTATTCCTTGCTCGACTATACAACAGAGAATGTGGTAAAAGCAGAAGATAGTGAAAATACATGTGCCACTTATTGTACCGGCATTGTGTTTAAAGCAATATATCAACCTGCAAGTATTTCTACTACTGATTTTTACCGATATAACGGTAAATGCTATGCTTCATTAGATGGCATAAAAGATGTAATCAGAAATCAATCCATTAGTGATGATAATTTGTCCCAGTTTGGTATTACTAAATATCAAGACGGCATCTGTTATTATACTTACTGGATAAAACATGCCGAAGACGGAGATGATACAACGGTCAGTCCGATGGAATATGCCATTGTACGCAATAACATCTATCAGATAAACGTAACAGGAATAAACGATATCGGCACGGTAACGCCTACAGACTATGGCTTGTATTTGGAATGCACAGTTGCCGACTGGATTCAGGAAAAAGAAATCACAATCGATTTCAGCGATAATTATGATGGAGATATAACAGGAATTCATGTTGTAAAGAATCAAGATGCTGTACTCGTTGCTTATAGTCAGGACAACGAAGTCCGCGATGCTCAATTCTCTTTCACGATGAACACTCCGGTAGGCATTGGATGGACGGCCCACCTTACCAATCCGGATGATTTTGAGTTTGTAGGCGACTATCATGGTGTAGGAGGTCAAGGTCCTGTCATGCTGCGTATACACCCCAGAAAAACTTTCGAGGAAGGAGTAACTCGCGAAACGGACATGTATATCACCATAGATACAGACAATAGTCCATTAGACTTCAACGTGAGCTCGGGTGAGTTCCCGGGAAATAAAAATATTATCCATATTCAGCAAGTTAGCACAATTGAATATGACAATCTTCTAAATAATTCACAAAACTGAGCACTATGAAAAAAAGAAATATTATATATAGCATTGTTTGTACATTGTTCTGTTTCATCTGCCTTTCGTGTTCGGATGAAAAAGGCAATCCCCTTGCCTCTTCTACAGAAACAGGACTAACCTTACAAATAAACGCTGGACAGAATACTTTTACCCGTGCCGATGGAACAACCAGTTCCGCAGAAAGTGCATGGGACAACGTCATTCGTTATTTGGATGTATTCATATTCGATAGTAAGACAGGAGACCTGGTTCCGGATTGTTATTTCCACTTTGGCGACGGCTCAAAAAAGATCGTTGATCCGGTTTGCCTGATTTCGGGCAATTGGAAAAACCGTTTCCAGGGTCACAAAACTTGTGACGTATATGTGATAGCCAATTTACATATCCATTCTTCAGAAAACAATACAGCAAGTGAAACTGATTTAGAACAGATTCAAACTCTCAGTGATTTGCAGCAACTCGTAGACGAATATAAATATATATATCAATCCGTTTCACAAGATAGTAAAATGCCTTTTACCATGAGCGGGTATCGCATGGGATGGGAACTGGCTAAATCTTCCAATGTATATACCATACGTGTGGAATTGACCCGACTGGCCGCAAAAATAGAGATATCTTTAGATTTGAAGTTTACAACAGACCAAACAACAATCAATGGAACTACCTACCAGTACCCTACCAATGACGATATTGGTCAGTTGCAATATAGTGTCCATAACTATGCAACGAATGCACGAGTCTTGCCCGGTAATGATGATACATTCGGATATACCATAGCATCTGCAGCAGAAACGAGCCTTAAGTTTATGGACAAAGACGATTCCGGCAACTCAGTTCCTAAGATTATTGCCTACACTTATCCTACCGAATGGAGTAACGATATCTTAAAGGAAACGTATGTCATTCTCAACGCGCAACTGAAAAGAACTACTGATCAGGGGGGAGATCCTCAATATATGAACAACTATTACAAGATTCCTCTCCGCCTCTCTACCAACGATAACAAGAAACTGGAGCGTAACTACAGGTATAAAGTAAAGGCTAAAATAACAGCGAAAGGAAATGCCACACCCGATGAGCCGGTTGAAGTTACAAACGTACAATACGAAGTAGCTCCTTGGTATGATACGAATATAGATATTAACGGAGACACTCCACTGTATCTGGAACTGAGTGAATATGATGTGGTGATGCGAAATGTGGATACATATGATTTAACGTTTGCATCGTCAAGCCAGATAGTAAAAGATCTAACCAGCCAAAAAGCAGAAATTGAAATCAAGGAAATTTATTACAAAAATAAATATGGTAAAAAGATAGATTTAACGGGCAACAACGAAATTATGGGCAAAACTTATTTAAGTGTAGATGGAGGTTTAAATGGTCATCTGGTTATACACAGCCCCATACCCGAAAACAAGACCATCCGTTATATCACACTAACGGTTAAGAATGCGCAATACAATGAGTCTGATCAAGGTACTCACAGTTGTATCAAGACCGTAACCATCAAACAATATCCCTTGGAATATATTACAGGCATCTCCGGATTGTATTCGTATTTGGATGAAAATACCGGAGCATGGCCAACTGGCCTATACCAATTAAATTATGATTCTTGGGCTGTTGATAAAAATACGGAACCACAATATACTATAAACCAATCATTGGAGAATTCTGCAATTGTTAAAGGATTAAATGGACATGAAGGATTAAATGGACACATAGGCGATAATAAAGAAATGAAAAGTAAATTCTATGTGGAAAATAATAACGGTGAAGGCCGAATTTTTCGTATAGATCTAAGCTATTTAAAGGACTATGAAAAAGTTCCAGCCGGAACAGGTAAGTATAATAATGTATATACTTATGAAGGAAAAGAAAAAGGGAATTACACAATTACAGCAACAGAATCAGCTTGGGGAGATTACACCCAAAATAGTGATAAAGATTATATTGAAAAAAATGTGGATGGAGAAGGTGGATATACATTAGAAATAAAAAATGCTGGAAAAAATAAGGGTTACTACTCCCATAGCTATATTTCCCAGCCAGGAGGCAACTATATTAACACTAAAGATACAGATTTTACTCCTAACTTGGTATATTATTTGGAAGATAATGGTACAGCCTCCAATAATCAGATGTATCACGTAGTTATTACGTCCACTTCTGGAGATTATCAATTAGGACGTCCAATCATGAGCAAGGATACGGATAATAAGGATATTGTTGATCCCAATAATCCTGACAATGACAAGCTGGTATCTCCTTCTTTCATGCTTGCGTCACAATTAGGAAATAGTTCTACAATAAGTTGGGAGGACGCTAAAAATCAATGTAAGAATTATGTAGAAGTAGGCATAAATGGAGAAGTCTACGATGACTGGCGACTTCCTACCGCGGCTGAAATTAATATCATCATTAAATATCAGACAGATACTAATGTAAATACGAAAGACGACAGAGCCGTAATGGATTATGTATTGAATTATGAAGGCCAAAGCAATCCTGATTATTGGGTTTCACGCTCTAATTACTTCATGCATATACCTGCAAGTGGAGAAGGAACATTACAAGGAGGATCAAGTGACGCCGAGCACCGTGTCCGTTGCGTCCGTGATTTCCATGTTGGAGAACCTACAGAATAACCTTTCGAAGTAAAAAAGAATAAGTTATGATTAAGAAAATAGCATTCTATCTCATAGCAGGCATCGTAACGATGCTTTCTGGCTGTGTCGACCCGGATATGGGAAAGACAGGCGGTAATACCAGCCTGCCCGATGAACTGAGCCTTCGGTTCAGTTTTACGATACCGGGAAATACGGTAGTCAATACCCGCTCTATTGACCCCGACGGAGAGCCTGTTTCATCTATCTGGCTGTTCCTCTTCAATGAAAGCGGTTATTATTTAGGGCATGTACGAGCAAATGAAGTTACATACCAAAAAACAGAGACCAATGAGGGAGGTACATTCTCTACCCCTTCTATCCCCAGCACGGTGCGCTGCATCCACTTTATAGCCAACTATAATGCGGCAGATGTGGACGACAGCGAATTGCTGAACCGTACAGAAAAAGAAGTAATGACCCGTTTTACCTCTTCTTCGGGCCGACTGGTATATTGGGGTCGGAAAGTTTTTAAATCAGAAACCGAGTTGACTTCATATTTTAAAGATAACTCCACATCGCCGATCATACTTTACCGCAATCAGGCGGCTATTACATATAATAAGAACAATTTAAATCTGAATATTCAAGGTTTTGCCATTTGTAATACATACGCCAAGGGTACGGTCGTTCCTTACAATCATCAGAATGAAACAAATCCGTTCGATTTCGATTTAACAACAGAGAGCCAAGGACGTGCTGTCCACGATTATGTGACACTCTGCTCTGGTGAAGATCTGATAAAGGCAACCGATCCGGAGGATACGGAAGTACAGAATGACTGGGGATTACGGTATATTTTCGAGCATGAAAATGCACAGGATGATCCGATGTTCGCCATCTTTAAGATTGACGGCAAATATTACAAGCTGATGATTGTAGATAATCAATCCAATCCGTACAAAATTATCCGCAATCACCGTTATATTTTCAACTTCCATAGTGCTCCCCCAACCACATTGGGATATGCCACCTTTGAGGAAGCAAAAAATGGCGTAGCTGCCAATAACGTATGGGTATCTATAGATAATGAACTGCCTTCCATCGGCGACGGAACTTCTGCGCTGACGATTGAGGGAGAAACAACCCGAATCTATACGGAACGAAAAGATGAGGTCATCAACTTTACCTGCACAGGAGGAATTACGTCCGATCAGGTAACTGCTACTTGGCTTTCCAACGAAGGACTGGCAAGCAGCGACCTGAATTTACAGTATGATCCCGCTACCGGTAAGGGAAGTGTGACTGTTTCCCTGAATGAAATAGCCGATACTCCCCAATATGGTACGTTACAGATAAAGGCAGGAAAGTATCCGCGCACCATACAGATTGTCTATTTGAATAAATTCGACTTTGCACCGGTATGGACTTCCAGTTCAGTACCGAGACGTTCCGGCGAACCGGTGTCTATTGTATTCAATATACCCGACACCTATCCCGAAGAACTTTTCCCGGTAGAGTGCAAAATTTCGTGCAACCTGTTCGATGCAAACACAAACAACCAGTTGGAAGTGATAGAGGAAGAAACCGCTTTCACCATAGATGGAGTGAAGGTAGAACGAGACTGGGATTACAAATATGTATACAAAGCCGACAAGCCGGGCTTGCATCGTGTGGACTTCAAAACGCTGATAAACAGTTACCCTGATAACCCTGGCAATCCTGCAACGGAGAACGAGGTATTGACCTGGTTTCTGGAAGCACCGTATTTCAATACGATAGAACGAACTATCAATATGGTGAATGATGAGTATGCTGACCAGAAGATTATTATTTACGAAACGACATTGAATGGTAATCAAGCATCCGGTACTTACGAACGTGAGATTGCTCCCATAAAAGGACAGACTTTCAATTTAAAATTCTATCTGGAAGACAGTACTCCGGCAGGAAAGCAGCCGGCAGGAACGAACATACGTATCTACATGGACAAGGCGGTAGAACCTGGACATCAGGAAGGTGATCGAGTCGATGGTTTAAGCGAAACCCAATATGATGCCCCCGATGCAGGCCGATATTTTATCTATACGGTTCCAGAAGACGCAACATATAATGAAAACAATAACACCAGATACCTTGTATCCATTCCTTTCCGCACGGTTTCGGCTCAATGTGAAGGTTATGCTCGTATTGCGGCTGCCAGTACCGATAACAAAGATGCTGACCATTGCTATAAGTCAGCTATTGTTACTCGTGTCAATAATCCGGAAGCGTATAACTTTAACTTACAAGCTAATAATGCTAAAGAGCTTTCATTACCCTACGGTACAGGACAGAAGGTAGCACTAAGTATCACCCCCGATTTGGGAAGCCATACCGTATCTTCCTGTAAAATCCTCATCAAAACCCAAAATCTGGAACCGGCAAACAAGGATGCTGTTGTATGGGACAATGAGCTGGACGGGTACGTATGGACCATTACAGACCTAAGTGCCCAAAACTATACATTGGACATGCTAACAAAAGACGTCGTAAGTGCTGAAACCGTAACAATCAGCGAAATAAGCGGAAATGTGGCGTTTTATGAAGATGAGATTACGATAAAGAATCAGATTCTTAGCGGGAATATAAAGATTAATAATGGCTATACATTCCAGACGACTTCTCCTTTCATTGCTTTGGAGAAATCGGATGGTACACGTATCGGGGCGTTTACTGTAACTGCAACCATTGGCGAAAGTACAGGAATCTATCAGTTGACTCTCCGTGGCGAATACGACTTTACCGAAGATGAAGAATTGAAGGTGATTTATTCGCCCTTAAATGATACGAATGTCTATGTAGGCCAAACAACCATTACGGAATTGTTGAAGTCGCCAACGTTGAATTTACAATTACAGCAATAGCCCGGTAACCTAATACTGACAGATCATCTATCAATCATAACACAAAAATCTCCTGCTTTAGCCTTTGTTTATTGATGGCTAAAAGCAGGAGATTTTTGCTTCGGCAATTTTATTTTAAAACTGCTTTCCTATGGTTGAGGGTGTGCATCCCCCATGGGGATCAGTCTTTGTAAATAGCCTTCTTTCCGGCAAGCAACGTATTCTTCATCAACGATACGATGGTCATCGGTCCTACTCCTCCCGGAACCGGAGTGATGTACGAACATTTAGGAGCAACTTCATCGAATTTCACGTCGCCTGTCAGTTTAAAGCCCGACTTCTTTGTTGCATCGGGTACACGCGTAGTACCTACGTCAATCACTACTGCACCTTCTTTTACCATGTCGGCTTTCACAAAGTTGGGCTGTCCCATGGCTGCAATAATAATATCTGCTTCACGGCATTCTCTTACAAGATCCTTGCTCCGGCTGTGACAAACCGTAACCGTAGCATCGCCCGGATAGGCTTTCTGCATCATCAGCATCGCCATCGGCTTGCCTACGATGTTGCTTCTTCCCAAAATCACACATTTCTTGCCCTGAGTTTCGATGTTATAGCGTCTCAGCAATTCCAAAATTCCATTTGGAGTAGCCGATACGTAACAAGGAAGACCAATCGACAATCGCCCTACGTTGATAGGATGGAAACCGTCTACATCCTTGCGGTAGTCTATGGTTTCAATCACTTTCTGCTCGGAGATATGCTTGGGCAGAGGCAACTGCACGATAAATCCGTCAATATCGGGATCGTTGTTCAACTCGCGCACTTTTGCCAGCAGCTCTTCTTCGGTTACATCGCTTTCGTAGCGGATGAGCGTAGACTTGAAACCGCATACTTCACATGCCTTGACCTTTGCGGCTACGTACGTTTCACTTCCTCCGTCGTGTCCTACCAGCACCGCAGCCAGATGCGGGCGCTTGCCTCCATGGGCAACAATATCGGCTACTTCGGCAGCAATTTCTTGCTTGACCTGTTCCGAAACCTCTTTTCCATTAATCAGTGTCATAATACAAACTGCTATATTAGGTTATTCATAGTACTAACAAATTTACGACTTTTCGACGGGGCCTGACAGAGATGGAATCTGTGTTTATATTTTATTAACTTTCATTTGACCGGCAGGTCCGAGTATTTCTTATGTCCCCATACCTTCGACTGCCACAAGATGCTGAACGAAAAACGCCCCGACACATTAAAGCCAACTGCCTTGTCCAGGTTCTCCTGCCGGTCGGCTTTAAACTGCGGACGCAGACGGGCATATTCTTTTCTCGCCTGTATCACGGCACGGAAATTTCCCCAGTCGCCTTTCAGCAAAAAGACACATGCTGCCACATAGTCCAGACAAGCCCGTATATTCATGACCGGACGCAATTCTTCGGGAGGAAGGTTTTTATACAGCATCAGCAGGTTATTGCGGAAATTCAGAAAGGTCTTCCGCGGATTCTCTTTCTTCAGCGTAGCTCCTCCTACATGCCAGACTTTGCTTTCGGGCAGGCAGAAGAGTTTGTAACCACGGCTTCGCAAACGCCAGCACAAGTCTATCTCCTCCATGTGGGCAAAGAAACGTCCGTCCAGACCGCCTACTTCACGATATTTATCCAACCGGATAAACAACGCAGCTCCTGTTGCCCAAAAAACAGATATCGGTGTGTCATATTGTCCTTTGTCTTTTTCTACGACCTCGAAGATACGCCCGCGACAGAACGGATAGCCGTAGCGGTCGATAAACCCTCCGGCCGCTCCGGCATATTCAAAACGATCCTTCTGCTTCCAGTCGAGCAGTTTAGGCTGACACGCTGCTACATCCGGATGAAGGTCCATATATTCCACCATCGGAGTCAGCCAGCCGGGAGACACCTCCACGTCGCTGTTGAGCAGTACGGCATATTCGGCGTCAACTTGTTCGAAAGCCTTGTTGTAACCGTCGGCAAAGCCGTAATTCCGATCCAGACGAATCAGACGGACTGCTGGAAACTCCTGCTCCAGTATGCGGCAGGAGTCATCGGAAGACCCGTTGTCTGCTACGCACACTTCTATCCCCTCACCAGCAGAACCAGCCAGCACGGAAGGCAGAAAGCGGCGAAGCATTTCGGCTCCGTTCCAGTTCAAGATGACTACAGAAACCTTGTTCATATCATTGTACCTTTCAGTGCAGTACCTTCTTCATTGAAGTCGCCCAGACGAACCCGTACCAGATGATTGTCCAGATTGTCGTCGTGATTCAACTCCACACGGATATAATTTGCCGTAAACCCATGCATTGGCGTTCCGGTTTTGGAATGCTCCATCAGCACGGTGGCCTCCTGTCCGATGTGACGGGCATAGAATGCTTTTGTCTTTTCGTCCGACAAAGCCAAAAGACGCTGGCTTCTCTGATGTTTATCTTCGGGAGAAACCACATAATCGATCTTCAGCGCCTGTGTTCCGGGACGTTCCGAATAGCTGAACACATGCAACTGGGTTACATCCAGACTACGTATAAACTCGTAAGCCTGTTCAAAATATTCCGGAGTCTCTCCGCGCGTACCCACAATCACGTCCACGCCGATAAAGGCATCGGGCATCAGCGATTTAATCTTCTGTATCTTGTGTGCAAAGAGTGCCGTATCGTAACGGCGGCGCATCAGCTTCAGCACCTCGTCGCATCCCGATTGCAATGGGATATGGAAATGAGGCATAAAACGGCGCGAACGAGATACATATTCTATTATCTCGTCGGTGAGCAGATTAGGTTCGATGGAAGAGATACGGTAACGTTCAATACCTTCCACCTCGTCGAGTGCTTTCACCAGATCGAAGAAACTTTCTCCTGTAGTCTTGCCAAAGTCACCGATGTTGACACCCGTCAGCACGATTTCCTTGCCGCCTTCTGCCGCTACCTGCCGAGCCTGTTCTACCAGATCGGCAATCTTTCCATTACGGCTTCGACCGCGCGCAAACGGAATGGTACAGTAGGAACAGAAATAATCGCACCCGTCCTGCACCTTCAGGAAATAGCGCGTTCGGTCGCCCTTGGAACACGAAGGCACAAAGGTACGGATATCCTTTGTAGCCGTGGTGATAGCCTCACCATGCTCGTGTTTCTCCAGATTGCCCAAATATTTCATCAGGTCGCCTTTCTGTTCGGCTCCCAATACAAGATCTACTCCTTCAATGTCTGCCACCTGTCCCGGCTTCAACTGAGCATAGCATCCTGTTACCACAATAAAGGCACCCGGATGTTCTTTTGCCAGACGATGAATGGCTTGCCGGCATTTCTTATCCGCCATTTCGGTCACCGAACAGGTATTGATTACACAAATGTCCGCCTGCTCGCCCTTACGAGCGGTACGCACACCCGCTTCCTTCAGTATTTTACCGATAGTGGAAGTTTCTGCAAAATTCAGTTTGCAGCCCAATGTATAATAAACAGCTTTTTTATTCTGAAAAATAGTGGTATCTGTCATACGTTAATATAATGATTCGAATTGCAAAGTTACGCATTATTATCTGAACACAAAGATAACTACCTCATCTTACCCCCAAGAAAAGATAAAATCAGGATCAAAAAGAGTCTCTCCTCTGGAAATATGCCCGTCCCTTCAGAGAAAAAGGGAAAAATCGTTTAAATATACGAAAGATTTACGTATTTACCTTATCAGGAAACATCTTTTAGGAAGAAAACTATTTAAAAACATATTTTTTTTGAAAAAAAACGCTCAAAAGAGAACAACGTATTAAAAAACTCTATATCTTTGCAGCGTTTTAAGAAAACAACATAAGTATTACAGATTTAAAAAAGCAAAGAAAATGAAAAAATTAGTATTTTTGTTCGTAGCATTCGCTGCTGTATCTTTCGCATCTTGTGGTAACAAAGCAGCTAACAATGAAGAAGCAGCTGACTCAGCAGCAGTTGAAACAGTAGAAGAAGCAGCTCCGGTTGTTGACTCTACAGCAGTTGTAGCAGATTCTGCAGCAGTTGATTCTGCAGCAGTAGTTGCTGAATAATTTCGAACAACATTCGAGAGAATTGAAAGTCTGGCGCATGCGAAAGCATACTCAGACTTTTTTTATACCCTTACGTTTCCTCATTCTACAGGTTCCCTTTCCCTTCCTAAAGAAAACTCTTGTAATTTAAGTATAAAATCACTTTCCACAACCACTCCACTCTACAAGTGGATTCCAATTCTTTCGCAGCAATCGTACAGATCCCCATAGGATGTTATCCGGATACGCACTATTCATTCATTGCACAGAGTTTACCAAAGACATAAAAAAAGAAATCCCGAGTAGAATAAAAGTTCTACTCAGGATTTTATCAAGTATTTACAGACTGCAAAATTAAGCTTCTTCTGCAACAACTTCGAAAGGAATTTCAACAGAAACTTCCTTGTGAAGTTTAACGATTGCTTTGTAGTGACCAACTTCCTTCACTGCATCCTTAACAACGATAATCTTACGATCGATGTTGTGACCCAATTTAGCAAGTTCTTCAGCAATCTGAATATTACCAACTGAACCATAGATAACGCCAGTAGCGCTAACTTTTGTAGCGATCTTCAAAGATACACCCTTCAAAGATTCTGCAACTGCTTCAGCATCTTTCTTAATCTTTTCCAATTTGTGAGCACGCTGTTTCAATTCTTCAGCCAGCATTTTCTTAGCAGCCGGAGAAGCGATAACTGCTTTGCCTGTCGGAATAAGATAGTTACGACCATAACCTGACTTAACGGTTACAATATCATTCTTGTAGCCCAAGTTAACTACGTCTTCTTTCAAAATAATTTCCATACTCTTATTCCTCCTTTAATTATTTCATCATATCAGTTACGAAAGGCAGCAAAGCCAAGTGACGAGCTCTCTTAACAGCCTGCGCAATACGACGCTGGAACTTCAATGAAGTACCTGTAATACGGCGCGGAAGGATCTTACCCTGTTCATTCAAGAATTTCTTCAAGAATTCAGGATCTTTGTAGTCGATATACTTAATACCACTCTTTTTGAAACGGCAGTATTTTTTCTTTTTAACGTCTACTGAAGGCGGAGTTAAATATCTGATTTCTGATTGTTGCTGTGCCATGATTAGTTTTCCTCCTTTTTAGTTGATTTAACATTTCTTCTCTTAGCAGCGTATTCTGCAGCGTATTTGTCCATCTTGAAAGTCAAGAAACGGATAACACGTTCGTCACGACGGAAGTTTACTTCGAGCTTTTCGATTACCGACGGTTCTGCTTTAAATTCAATCAGCTGATAGAAACCAGTAGATTTCTTCTGAATTGGGTAAGCCAATTTCTTCAATCCCCAGTTTTCTTCATTAATGATCTCCGCACCTTCCCCTGTCAGGATAGCTTTGAACTTTTCTACCGCTTCCTTCATCTGAACATCAGATAAAACGGGAGTTAAAATGAAAACGGTTTCGTATTGATTCATACTATTCGTTGATTAAAATATTAATAATAAATTTTCAAATGCGGCGCAAAGTTACGACTTTTTCTCTAATATACAAACGATTGTGACCTTTTTATATGATAAAGAATGTTATTTTGAGGCATTTCCCTATAGAATATATGGTAAAAGTATCGTATATTTGCGTAGTTGTTTAAACAATAATTAGATGATAGAACAGTTTAATTTTGACATACAGCTTATTTTTGCTATACTTAACGGAAAAGTTTCAGCTGCAATCAATCGTAAATTAAGCCGTAACTTTCGGCAAAACGGTATGGACATTACTCCCGAACAGTGGACGGTATTATTATTTTTATGGGAAAAAGACGGCGTAACCCAGCAAGAGCTGTGTAATGCTACATTCAAAGACAAACCCAGTATGACCCGGCTAATTGATAACATGGAACGTCAGCACTTGGTTGTACGCATCTCCGACAAACGAGATCGGCGTACCAACCTGATACACCTGACAAAAACCGGAAAAGAACTGGAGGAAAAAGCACGCTTTATAGCCAACAAGACATTGAAAGAAGCTCTTCACGGACTCACACTGGAAGAATTGAGAGTAAGCCAGGAAGTTCTCCGTAAGATATTTACCAATACAAAAGACTAATAGTAAGGTTTTTTATTTTTTTTCATCAAATAATTTCCTCAATACAAGAATTATCCTTTAATTTGTAACCAAGAAAAAAAAATAAACCATAAAATAGAAGACACACATGAAAAGCTTTTTAAAGAACTTAGGATTGATTCTGGTTGTAATCGGAGCAGTAATCCTGATTGCCTGCTATTTCGGAGGCAATGTAAACGACAATGCAGTTTTAGCAACTTCTCTGGTTCTCATTATCGTGGGATTGATCTCTTACATCATGCTGAACAAACGTATCGTTGAGTAATATTGAGTCAATCCAGAAAAGAAATAAAAAAACCTGAATTCCAAGAATTCAGGTTTTTTTGTGTCTATGCTTTTCATCATTCCTGTTCAGGAGTAATCAGCTTATATCCTTTACCATGGATATTGATAATCTCGATCGAATCATCATCTTTCAGATGCTTACGCAATTTCGTAATGTATACGTCCATGCTTCGTGCATTGAAGTAATTATCGTCAATCCAGATAGTCTTCAAGGCAAAGTCACGCTGAAGGATTTCGTTGGCATGTGCACAAAGCAATCCCAGCAATTCAGACTCCTTGGTAGTCAGCTTGGTCTGTTTGTCACCGATTGACAGAATCTGCTTCTGCGTGTCGAATGTAAAGCGACCGATTTTATACAAGTTGCTTTCTTTGTTACGTTTGCCACGAACACGACGCAAGATAGCTTCAATACGGAAAGTCAGTTCCTCCATACTGAAAGGTTTGGTGATGTAATCGTCTGCACCAATCTTGAAACCTTCCAGAATATCTTCCTTCAATGTCTTGGCTGTAAGGAAAATAATAGGAATTTCAGCATTTGCCTGACGAATTTCCTGTGCCAGCGTAAATCCATCTTTCTTTGGCATCATTACGTCGAGCACACACAAATCATACTTATTCTTCAGAAAGGCCTTGAAACCGGCTTCCCCATCAGGGAAGAGCTCAGCCGAATATCCTTTCGCCTGCAAATATTCTCTTAAGAGCATGCCAAGATTCTCATCATCCTCGCACAACAAAATACGCAATTTTTCGTCCATATCAGTCTTCTTTAAATAAAGGTAATACAATAATAAATTTAGTTCCCACATTCAGTTCACTTTCGGCACGTATCGTTCCCTTGTGATCTGTTATGATCTTTTTCACATAGGCCAAGCCCAAACCAAAGCCTTTCACATCGTGCAAATTGCCTGTATGAACCCGGTAGAACTTTTCAAATATCTTTTTCAGGTTTTCCTTCTTGATACCGATACCATTGTCTTCTATCGATATATGAAGTTTTCCTGATTCATTCCAAGTACGAACCTTCAAATGGATATTAACATCTGGCTTCTTATACTTCAATGCATTATCCAGAAGATTAAAAATCACATTGGTGAAATGCATTTCATCTACGTAGACAAACGGGTCATCTGCATCAAGTGCTACATCCAGTGTTCCATTACAATTCTCAACTTTCAACCGGAAAGTATTGGTTACTCCGTAAATCAGTTCATTGGCATCCACCTCTTTCTTTTTCAACGTAGCTTTCTGACGCTCGAACATAGACATCTGAAGTACTTTCTCTACTTGAAAACGCAAACGCTTGGTTTCATCGTTTATTACTCCCGAAATGTGTTTAAACATTGCAGGCGACTTGCTGATTGCCGGATCGTTCAACATCTGCGCAGCCAAAGAGATGGTTGAGATAGGTGTCTTGAACTCATGTGTCATATTGTTGATGAAATCGTTCTTAATCTCTGTAAGCTTCTTCTGCCGGAAGATGATGTAGATGGTAAAGATAAACGTTACCAGCAATACCAGCGTAAAGATGATAGACGGAATCATGAACCGTACGGAACTGAAGATGTAATTATCCATTGTCGGAAAGAATACATTCACAAATCCCATCTTGGCCGGAGGATCTTTTTCAAAAAGCAACCGTGAGTAAACTTTTTCACTATCGTATTCATAATCCGAGCAACGATAAATTTCTTTTCCATCACGATCGGTTACCGTAAAATGATAAGGGATATCTACTCCGTTATTCTTCAACTCCGAGTTCAAAAAATAATCCAGCTGCTTAAAGTTCACCCGTTCTTTCAGCGGCTTGTCGCTTGCAGTATACAGGATGTTATAAATAACCTCATTCAGCAAGGCACGCTGATAAATATAACGTTCCTTTACAATTTCCTGTAGGGTCCGGGAAGTCTGAGGTATATTCTTCCCTGTAGAAATAATCTCTTTAGGAATACTTGAAGGACGGTTTATCACCGTTTTCCATTCAAAAGTAGAAATGGTACTTCCACCGAAAGAGCCAATCAGCACACTTCCACTAGACTGTGACTGATGCTGCATCTGAAACTGCTGGGAAAGCTGTGCTGCACGTTCGGTAGCCGCCACGTCTTTTTCCAGATACTTTTTAGTTTCCACTAACTCCAGGTTATGCACAGCCTGGGCAAGGCTTCGTCCGACGTTTTCTTCGAACTGTTCCTTACGCATCTTGACCATCTCTTCTATATAGCTTACCTGTAAATAAAGTAGACTCAGAAAAGAAAGCCCCATTACAATACCTAATATCCAAATAGTTGACTTTTTCATGGAGGCAAATTTAAACGGCTATTATTTACGAGATACTTTACTTAACATGTTTTAATCTGCGATTCTTTTATATTAACAAAATCCGAACTTTTACATGTTATTTTAAAAACTTCACATCCCGTTTTCCGCGGTCTTAATGCAAAAATAATAAAATTTTAAATTAATAACAAACAAAGTAAGCTAATTGTTTAAGCTTCGTTAAATAAAAAAGGCCGCATTTTTAAGAAATGCGACCTTTGTAATCTATAAAAACAGCAATTAGAAAGTTTATGCTTCTTCTTTTTCCTGTTCTTCGAATTCTTTCATCAACTTATTCTGAACATCCGTTGGAACAAGTTCGTAACTTGCGAACTTCATGATGAAAGAAGCACGACCACCTGTCAGTGAGCTCAAAGCAGTAGAGTAGTTCGACATCTCCTTCAATGGAACTTTAGCAGCCAGCTTTTCATATCCTTTTTCACTGCTCATACCCATAATCATACCTCTACGTCCCTGCATATCACTCATGACATCGCCCAGCTTATCACTCGGAACAAACACTTCCACGTCGTAAATCGGTTCCAGAATCTTCGGTCCTGCATTTTTGAACGCTTCGCTGAATGCATGACGTCCTGCCAGCATGAAAGAGATTTCATTGGAGTCTACCGGGTGCATCTTACCGTCGTATACAATGACACGTACATCACGAGCATACGAACCGGTCAAAGGTCCTTGTTCCATACGGCTCATAATACCTTTCAAAATGGCGGGCATGAAGCGAGTATCGATAGCACCACCTACCACACTGTTAACAAATACCAATTTACCGCCCCATTCCAAATCGATGGTTTCCGAACTTTTCACGTTTATCTTGTATTCCTGTCCATTGAACTTATAGACTTCAGGAGCTGGCATGCCTTCATAATAAGGTTCTACAATCAGATGAACCTCACCAAATTGTCCGGCACCACCCGACTGTTTCTTATGACGATAATCGGCACGGGCAGCCTTGGTAATCGTTTCACGATAAGGAATCTTCGGTTCGTAGAACTGTACCTGAAGCTTTTCGTTGTTCTCCAGACGCCATTTCAGCGTACGCAAGTGGAATTCTCCCTGACCATGTACCAAGATCTGTTTCAACTCCTTAGACTGTTCAACAACCCACGTAGGATCTTCCTCACGCATACGGTTCAATACAGCCATCATCTTTTCTGTATCAGCCTCATTGACCGGCTTGATAGCACGTGTATATTTCGGATTCGGATACTTGATAAAATTGAATCTGTTTTCACAATCCTTGCCGTTCAACGTATTACCGGTCTTCACGTCTTTCAGTTTCACCGTACAACCGATATCACCGGCACGAAGTTCATCTACCTTTTCACGGTTGGCTCCGGCACATACATACAGTTGGGCCATACGTTCTTTAGAACCACGGTCTGCATTACTCAAGTCATCACCTTCGTGTACCACACCGCTCATTACCTTAAAGTACTGAACATCTCCGATATGTGGCTCTACAGCTGTCTTAAAGAAATACAAAGAAGTAGGTCCGTTGGCATCAGGAGGAACAGGAACACCGCGGGTATTATGAACGACTGGCATTTCATCAACAAACGGAACCACGTTACCCAAGAATTCCATCAGTCGGCGGACACCCATATCCTTACCGGCACATACACAGAACACCGGGAACATACCACGTGCAGCCAATCCCTTACGGATACCTTCACGCATTTCGTCTTCCGTCAGTGATTCAGACTCAAAGAAGCGTTCCATCAAGGTTTCATCGTGTTCAGCCGCAGCCTCAACCAGCGCTTTATGCCACTCCTGAGCCTTTTCCATTTCTTCGGCAGGGATATCCTCTATGGTAGGTGCACCACCATCGGGACCCCATGAATATTTTTTCATTAAAAGTACATCGATCAATGAATTGAAGTCGGGTCCGGTAGCCAACGGATACTGAACCGGAACAACTTTAGAACCGTAATTTTCCTTCAACTGTTCCAATACATGGTCGAAATCACACTTTTCACTATCAAGCTGGTTAACCAAGAAGATAACCGGTTTACCTAACTTTTCTGTATAACGAAAATGATTCTGCGTACCTACTTCGGGACCATACTGACCATTCAACAACAAAATAGCCGTATCTGTAACGTTCAATGCCGTAATAGCAGCTCCCACAAAGTCATCACTTCCCGGACAGTCGATGATATTCAGTTTTTTACCATTCCACTCTACATGATAAACGGTAGAGAAGACCGAGTAACCATACTCCTGCTCTACCGGAAAATAGTCGCTGACTGTATTTTTGGCAGTAATTCTGCCGCGACGTTTTATAATACCACTCTCATAGAGCAGCGCTTCTGTGAGGGTGGTTTTACCTGATCCGTCATTGCCAAGCAGGGCAATGTTTTTGATTTCATTGGTCTGATATACTTTCATGGTATTTCAAGATTTAATTAGTAAACAAAAGGATATGCTTTTCATATCTCTTACATAGTGATGCGCAAATTAGAAATTAATGAGCAAAAATGCAACAAATTCATTCGTGTTACTAAACTATGTTTTTAGACAGAAATTAACGATCAAGACTGGATATTCCTCCTTTCTCTAACTGGGAAAAAGCAATAAAAAAGGCCATGTCACAGCCTCTTACTTTACCGTGACATGACCTTTCTTGTCAAGTATTATAGCGATATATACTATTACCAGATATTGACACGCTTTTCTGGTGCAATGTACATCGGGCTTTCCGGAGTAATATGGAAAGCATCGTACCAAGCCTGAATATGAGGCAGCGCACCGTTTACACGCCATTCACCCAATGAATGAGGATCTGATTTTGTACGAGAACGAATTTCTTCATCACGAATGTTGGCAGCCCATACTGTAGCATAAGCCAGGAAGAAACGCTGTTCCGGAGTAAATCCGTCTACGTTACCCAGAGGATGTTCTTTCGTAGCATTCTGGAATGCAAGGAATGCAACATTCAAACCTCCATGGTCGGCCAGATTTTCACCTAATGTCAATTCACCATTTGCTTTTAGTCCCGGCAATACTTCGATGTTGTTGAAGAAATCAACCATCACTTTTGCACGAGCATCGAAACGTTCAGCATCGCCTGCTGCCCACCAGTCGGTCAAGTTACCGTTCTTATCGTACTGACGACCCTGGTCATCGAATCCGTGAGTCATTTCATGACCGATAACTACACCAATAGCACCATAGTTGAATGCGTCATCAGCGTTCATATCGAAGAACGGATATTGCAGAATACCGGCAGGGAAACAGATTTCGTTAGTAGAAGGATTATAATAAGCATTTACAGTCTGCGGAGTCATCAACCATTCATCTTTGTCGACCGGTTTACCCAGACGGCTGTACATATCATCCAATCCCCATTTGTTGGCACGGCAAGCATTGGCCCAATAAGAATCCTTCTTGATTTCCAGATTAGAATAATCCTTCCATTTGTCAGGATATCCCACTTTTACATGGAAAGCAGCCAATTTTTCCTGAGCCACCATTTTGGTGCTGTCGCTCATCCATTCCTGTGCCTGGATACGTTCGCCAAGAGCTTCCTGCAAGTTCTTTACCAGCTTCACCATACGTTCCTTAGCTGCTGCCGGGAAATATTTCTCTACATACATCTGTCCGACAGCCTCACCCAACATACTTTCTACGGCACCAACGGCACGCTTCCAGCGAGGAGAATTCTGCTGACGTCCGGACAATACCTTTCCGTAGAAATCGAAACGGGCAGCTACAAAATCATCGCTCAGGTATGAAGCTGCTGCATCCAGCAAGTTATACTGCAAATAAGAAACATGTTTAGATACAGGAAGTGTATTGATCAGTTTTTCTACTTCTTTCAAAGGTTCGATCTGCATTACGTTCAGGTCTGTAACTTCCTTAACGCCCAAACCTTTCAAATAAGTATCCCAGTCGATGCCAGCGAATGTCTTCTTCAAATCAGCATAAGACATCTTATGATAGTTGGCTTCCGGATCACGCTGCTGAACAGCACTGAAAGCTTCCTTGGCAATAGAAGTTTCAATTTCCATTACATCTGCCATCTTCTGCTGAGCCTCAGCTTCAGAGAAACCAGCCAATGTAAAGAGTTTGGCGATATACTTCTTATAGTTCTCACGTACATTGACCGTGGCACTATCATTGTCAAGATAATATTCCTTTTCGCCCAGGTTAAATCCACCCTGACTGATCTGGAACATATTTACATCACTGTTTTTCGGATCGGCATATACAAAGCTTGAGAAGTAAGTACCGATACCGTTATTCAGCAATTCCACCATCATAGGAATGATTTCGCTTTTATCTTTCAAAGCAGCAATCTTATCCAATTCCGGTTTGATAGGATTCATACCCTCTTTATTGAGAGTTACGCTATCCATTGCCATATTATACAAGTCGCCAATCTTCTGAGCCAGCGTACCCTGCTGATTCTGTTTTGAAGCCAGCCCTTCGATAAGCTCCTGCAATTGCTTGCGGTTGTTTTCAATCAGCACTTCAAACGTTCCATAACGAGAATACTCAGCAGTCAGCGGATGATTCTTCATCCAGCCTCCACATGCATAATGATAGAAATCCTGACTTGCAGAAACTGTTGTGTCAAGATTTGCCAAGTCGATGCCAGAAGTACTCTTTGCTTCCTTCTGACCGGCACAGCCAGTCATAGCAGCGGCAACAAGTACTGCCATAGCAGCAAAATGTTTTGTTTTCATAAGCGTTTATAATTATAGAGTTTTTAATTTTTAAGTTCTTCCAATTCCAAAGAAACATTCTCCCACTCTTCCTCAGCATCCGAAATCTGTTTTTTCAACTGCTGATGCTGTTCGTACAATTTCATGTCAGAAGCTCCCTCAGGCGTAGCCATCTGAGCTTCCAGTGCAGCAACCTCCTTTTCTAGGCGTTCAATCAGCGCTTCACAGTCGGCAACCTGCTTCTCCAGTTTACGGATTTTCTTGTTTTGCTCTTTCTGCGCCTCATACGAAAGTTTATTCTCGCTGGCAGGTACCGGATCGTCCTTCTTGACAGACTGAGCAGTTGTTGGCGACTGAGAGAGTTGCAGCTCATTGAGACTTTCCATTTTCTTTTTCTGCAAGAAATCGTAAATGCCGCCGATGTGTTCTTTCACAACTCCCCCACCGAACTCATAAACCTTTGTAACCAGTCCGTCCAGAAACTCACGGTCGTGAGAAACAACAATAACCGTTCCGTCAAACTCGCGGATGGCATCTTTCAATACATCCTTGGAACGCATATCCAGGTGGTTGGTAGGCTCATCCAGTATCAGTAGATTCACCGGTTCCAGCAACAGCTTAATCATTGCCAGTCGGCTCCGTTCTCCCCCCGAAAGCACTTTCACCTTCTTATCGGAAGCCTCTCCGCCAAACATGAAAGCTCCTAATATATCACGTATTTTTAAACGTATATCTCCTTTGGCAACCGAGTCGATCGTATCAAATACCGTCAGATTCTCATCGAGCAACTGTGCCTGATTCTGTGCAAAATAACCAATCTGCACATTATGTCCTATCACCAGTTTTCCTTCGTACGGAATCTCACCCATGATACACTTTACCAAGGTAGATTTACCCTCACCGTTCTTTCCTACAAAGGCAACCTTCTCGCCCCGATTGATGGTCAAGGTCACATCATGAAAGACGACATGATCGCCATACGCTTTCTTTACCCCTTCGCAGATAACAGGATAATTGCCCGAACGTATGGCTGGAGGAAATTTCAACCGCAGAGCAGAGTTGTCTTCTTCATCAATTTCAATCGGAACGATCTTCTCCAACTGCTTGATACGGCTCTGTACCTGTACAGCCTTTGTCGCCTTGTAACGGAAACGTTCAATAAAATCTTCTGTATCCTTTATTTCTTTCTGCTGATTCTCATAAGCGCGCAACTGCTGTTCGCGACGTTCCTTGCGGAGTACGACAAACTCGTCGTAAGGCACCTTATAATCATAAATTCGTCCGCAAGAAATCTCAATGGTCCGGTTGGTTACATTATTAATAAACGCACGGTCGTGACTTACCAGTACCACAGCTCCCGGACTCATTTTCAAAAAATTCTCCAGCCACTGAATACTTTCTATATCCAGATGGTTGGTCGGCTCGTCCAGCAGCAAGACGTCAGGACGGCGCAACAGCAACTTTGCCAGTTCGATACGCATACGCCAGCCTCCACTGAACTCGCTGGTCGGACGGTCAAAATCGGAACGACTGAATCCTAGTCCGACAAGCGTACGTTCTATTTCCGCCCGATAATTGGTCCCTCCCATCATCAGGAAACGCTCGTTATCGTGCGTAAAACGTTCAATCAGTTCATGATAGCTTTCCGAATCGTAATCCGTACGGTCGGCCAGCTCCTGATTCATCTTTGCCAGTCTGTCCTGCAACTCAAATATATGTTCGAATGCCATTTCCGCCTCCGCCATGACAGTACGCGTATCACTGAGAATCATAACCTGCGGCAGATAACCGATGGTCACCCCTCTCTGTACAGCTACGCTTCCTTCTGTAGGTTTCTGCAAGCCAGCCAGAATCTTCAACATGGTCGACTTACCTGCACCGTTCTTACCAACCAGTGCAATACGGTCTTTCTTATTAATGACAAACGAAACATCCTCGAACAAAGGAGTAACTCCAAACTCAACTTTCAGTCCTTCAATAGAAATCATATATTCGCTCCAACTTTACAAAGTGCAGGCAAAGGTAGTATTTATTTCTCGTTAATTTATACATTTTGTGTATAAATCAGCATCATAATACTTTTGCTCAGAGAGTAAACAAAAAAATCCGCCGATGAACATAAACTGTCATCAGCGGATTTTTATCTATCAGGACAAATCAATGTCCCTGAAATTATTCTTCTGTATAGCGTTCAATAGTCTGCTCACGGTCCGGACCAACAGAAACAATCTTGATAGGAGTACCAAGCTGTTCTTCGAGGAATGAAATGTAGGCGTTGAATTCTTCAGGGAATTCATCTTCGCTTGTCATCTTAGTCATATCTGTCTTCCAACCCGGCATTTCTACATAAACAGGTTCTACACCTTCAGTTATGTCGAACGGGAAGTAATCGATTTCCTCGCCGTTTACCTTGTAAGCCACACAAGCTTTGACGGTATCGAAGCCATCGAGCACGTCACTCTTCATCAGGATAAGCTGAGTTACACCGTTAATCATGATAGCATAACGCAAAGCAACCAAGTCAACCCAACCACAACGACGTTCACGACCGGTTACCGCACCGTATTCATGTCCCAGATCGCGGATTGTCTTACCTGTTTCATCGAACAATTCAGTAGGGAACGGTCCTGAGCCGACACGTGTACAGTAAGCTTTCATGATACCATATACTTCACCGATTTTGTTCGGGCCCAGACCCAGACCGGTACAAGCACCAGCACAAATCGTGTTCGAAGAAGTAACAAACGGATAAGAACCGAAGTCCACATCCAGCATAGTACCCTGAGCACCTTCGCACAATACACTCTTGCCTTCTTTCAACAGGTTATTGATTTCATGTTCGCTGTCTACCAGATGGAACTGACGCAAGTATTCGATACCTTCCATCCACTGTTTTTCCAGTTCGGTGATATCGTATTCATAGTTCAGGCTCTTCAGGATCTTTTCGTGACGTGCTTTGGCAGCTGCATATTTTTCGTCGAAGTTATGCAGGATATCACCTACACGCAGACCATTACGGCTTACCTTATCCGTATAAGTCGGGCCGATACCCTTACCGGTAGTACCCACTTTCGAAGCACCTTTAGCAGCTTCGTAAGCAGCATCCAGAATACGGTGAGTAGGCAGAATCAGATGAGCTTTCTTCGAAATGTGCAGACGCTCCTTCAACGGATGACCGCTTGCCTCCAAAGCCTCAGCTTCAGCCTTGAACAAAGCTGGATCGAGTACCACACCGTTTCCGATAATATTGATTTTATCTCCCTGAAATATTCCTGAAGGAATAGAGCGGAGCACATATTTCTGACCTTCAAATTCAAGAGTATGACCTGCGTTCGGTCCTCCCTGAAAACGAGCAACAACATCATAGCGCGGAGTCAACACATCGACTACTTTCCCTTTTCCTTCGTCGCCCCATTGTAAACCTAGCAAAACATCTACTTTCATGATTTCCAACTTTTATATAAGTTTATTTACTTTTCTTACGTTTGGCCACCATACATTTATTGCACAATCCATATATATATAAGGAGTAGTGCGAAGCATGAAAACCTTTCAGTTTCGTTTCGGCTATTGCCTGCTTCAAGGTGTCATCTTCGAACTCGGAAACTTTTCCGCACGAAGTGCATATCATGTGATGATGGGTTTCATTATTATACGAACGTTCGTACTGTGAAGTGTTACCAAACTGATGTTTGATGACCAGTCCGGCATCAATCAGGAGTATGATTGTATTATAAAGAGTAGCACGACTTACACGGAATTTCTCTTTCTCGGCCATATAAGAATACAGCATGTCAATATCGAAATGCCCCTTTATGGTATAGATCGTATCGAGTATAGCATAACGCTCGGGTGTCTTGCGATGCCCGTTCTTCTGAAGATAATCCGTCAGAATCTGCTTTGCCTTATCTTTTATATTCTCTTCCATCCGGTAATTCGTTCAGGGTTCAAAGTTAATCTTTTTTGCGTAATTTAGAAAAACAATAAAAGAAAAATTTCTTTATTTGAGTCTTGCCTGGGCATCAGTATTCCAGATCCGCTTTTATCTCTTCGGCCAGTGCATGTACGGTAGGATTCTCCGATTTCATCCACAGTCCGAGCTGCTTGCTTACGACTCTTTTGCTTTCGCGCGACTGATGTGCAAACTTACGCAAGGCTACCGATGCGGCTTTCTGTACCTGCATGCTGCCACCTTCTATGGCGGTATAAGCCTGATCGAGGAATTCTGCCTCTGCACGCTCGTTCAACTTTTCTCCCTTCATGAGCAGACGAGCCATCAGCAGGAAACCGCACAGCTGAAACATTTCGCGTTCGTCCGCCATCCAGCGGAATACTATTTCCGAAGCGTAAGGCAGGCGCTGGAAAAGATTCATGACCGTATACTCTGCCAGCTCCGGATAATCCATTCCTTCTATCCAGATATCGGCAATCTCAGGGTAGAACGTGTCGACCGGCTGAAGCAATCCTGCCATGATCTTGCACTCCCTGATATTTTCCTTCCACAAGGCCTGCGCCAGCTCATGATTGGGCTCATATTCGGCAGCAATCTCCTTTATACGCGGATATTCGATACCAAAGTTGAGCTTATACCCCATTCCTTTCTCACGCATGCTTTGCGAAATCATTCCGTTCATGAAAAGACGGAACTTCGACTTGATATCTCTGATTGTTTCGTGTATATTGCTATTCTCCATAATAAAAATAATAAATCCTGTAGCAACAGCAGTCTTATCTCACAAAAAGCTCTTGCTACAGGAAAATAGTTATAAATTAGAATAATCCCGGCTATACCGAAGCATCTGCTCGGCATATCCTTCGGTATAAGAAATCTGTACATCGACGATATTTCCTCCGGCATCGGTCTGAGGCGTGTAGACCGGATTCAAGAAGCCCTTATAAGGTGCCAGATGCAAGCTGCGGTAACGTTGCAGTACCTCGGCATGCAATACCGGATCTACCTGTACGCCGTATGTTTCTACCAGCTGACGTGCGGCTTCGTAATCGCCTTCGCTCTTGATGCGCTGTATTTCTGCCAGCAACTTGCCGAACAACGTACGCAACTTGGCGTAATCGTTGATACGCACATAGGTCTTTCCATCGCGTACAACCATTTCGACTACCTTCTCGTCCTTTCCGTGTTTCAAAGCCCAGCGAGCAATCAACTGGCGGTTGCGCATGTGCGCCTCTTCTACCGTACATCCCGGTTCAATGCGTACAAGCTGTGTCATCAGTCCGTTCATCATGTACGAATAATATTCTGCCTTGTATGCCTCAGCATCGGGAACAAGTCCCAGCTCCACCATCTTGGCATCAGGCAAGTAATACAGTCCGAACAAATCGGCACGTGCTTCTTCAATCGTCGAACCATGAGCTTTCAGCGCATCAGGGTCTACGCCCGGAAGCAGTTTACCGGAACCGTGTCCCAGACATTCATGCAAATCAGTATGCAGGTCGTCGGTTATGTCGGCATATTTCTCCAGCAACTCGCGTTCAACATCACTGTACACAAACTCTTCACGGAAACCGTTTCCACGGGCAGCCTTGTTATACGCATCGGTCAGATTGCCGATAGTAACCGACTTCGATCCGTGTACGCTGCGAATCCAGTTCGAATTCGGCAGATTGATACCGATAGCAGTCGACGGATACAAGTCGCCTGCCAGAATAGCTGCCGTAATCACCTTTGCCGAAACACCTTTCACCTCTTCTTTCTTGAAACGAGCATCTACCGGCGAATGGTCTTCGAACCACTGTGCATTGCTGCTGATGGTTTCCGTACGGTGAGTAGCTTCCATATCCTTGAAATTGACGATTGACTCCCAGCTGGCTTTCATACCCAGCGGGTCGCCATAGCTTTCAATAAATCCGTTGACAAAATCTACCTGCGAACCGGTATCTTTAAGCCATGCAATGGAATAGGCATCAAACACCTTCAAGTCGCCGCTACGGTAAAACTCGATAAGCAACCGGATAACCTCACGCTGTGCATCATTTTCGGCTACAGTTTCTGCCTTCTCCAGCCAGACAATGATTTTCTCTATTGCAGCCGAATACATACCGCCTACCTTCCAGACCTGTTCGTATATACGACCGTCCTTCTTTACCAGCCGGCTGTTCATGCCATACATCACCGGTTCCGGATCATCGGCTTTCTTCTGAGCCGCATAAAACGCCTCAGCCTCTTGCTGGGTTACCCCCTCGTAATAATTGGCTGCCGACGTCTGTACCAGATCTTCTCCGTCTGCCTGATTCACACGTTTGGGCATGACGGCCGGATCGAATATCACCGGAAACAATTTGTCGCACATCGCCCGACAGGTTTCACCTTCTTCAAGCGGAAGTACTTCGGCTGGCAGCGACAGAATGACCTCTTCCAGATAAGCCGCTGTAAATCCCGGTACAAACTTGTCACACGCATAGTGATGATGAATTCCGTTCGAGAACCATACACGTTTCAGGTACACTTCCAGTGCACGAAACGATTCGCTCGTACGGTCGCCTTCAAAATGCGTATAAACAGCTTCCAGCAAACGGCGTATCTGTAAATTATACTTACCATTCTGATCAAACAAAATATCCCTTCCTTCCAAAGCAGCCTGCGAAAGATAATATATCAGTCGCTTCTGTCGCAACGACAACTGCTCGAAACCGGGAACCCGATAACGCAAGATCTGCAAATCGGCAAACTGCTCTACAGTGTATGAAAATGAATTTTCTGACATTTCTCTTTTTAATCTTTTAAACAAACCTCCATTATCTAAATAAAAAAAGCCTTAAACTAAATGTCATTCCAAACGCAAAGAAAAAAGTAGTCAGAAAAAACTCCCCCATACCTTTCTTCCGTCTGGAATGACATCCCGTTTTTATTGTTGCTAAGTCTTCTCTAGTTCTAGTTGTTATCTGTTATTTTCCAGCTTTCGCCTTCTATAGTTATTCGGTGTTTCACCTACATTCTTGTAAAACGCTGCATAGAACGATTGTCGATTAGCAAAACCTACCATCGTACTGATTTCTTCCACATTTTTCTCTGCATAACGCTTGTCAATCAGCATGTGTAAAGCGTCTTTAATCCGATACTCGTTCACCAGGCATGAATAGTTCATTCCGAAACGGGAATTGATGACAGCCGACAAGTAACGGGTATTAGTCTTTAGCTCTTTCGCAAGATCTTTTGCTGAGTAATTCGGGTCTTTGTACTTCTTCTGAAGAACAATGATGTTCATAATTTTATCATACAATTCGTCCGCCAACTCGGCGCGGATCATGTTACGGTAAGGCGCATCTTTAATCTTCCTCTCCCGAAGATTATAGGGCCTTTTCTCTGAAACCCGACCGTTTCCGGTCATTAATTTGTCCTCTTCTCTCATCTGTCTTTTTATTTAGATAATGGTTGTTTCTACGCTATAAAACACTATAATTATACAAAATTGCTAAGAGTTTTTGTATTTTACAACAGAAATACGAGCTTATTTTCACGTTATATCATTTTTTCACATTTGGAACACCCTACAAATAAAAGATAAACGATTATTTAAAAGATTGAACTATCTTTGCCCGCAATTACATAAATATAAGAAATGGTACTGAAAACGCTGAAATCATATTTCGGATATACTCAATTCCGACCGCAACAGGAAGAAATCATCACTCAAATATTAAATAAAAAAGACACGCTGGTACTCATGCCCACCGGAGGTGGAAAATCAATATGCTACCAGCTTCCGGCATTACTTATGGAGGGGACTGCCATTGTAGTTTCTCCTCTTATCTCACTGATGAAAGATCAGGTGGAGAGTTTGCAGGCAAATGGTATCATCGCCCGTGCCCTGAACAGCACAAACGACGAAACAGCCGATGCCAACATCCGTTTCGAATGCCGGCAGGGAAGAGTGAAATTACTCTATATTTCTCCCGAAAGGCTCCTGTCGGAAATCAACTTCCTGCTGAAAGATATCCGTATCTCGTTGTTCGCCATCGACGAGGCACACTGCATTTCGCAATGGGGACACGACTTCCGTCCGGAATATACCCAACTGAAAGTGCTTCGCCAGCAGTTTCCGGATGTTCCGGTGGTGGCGCTGACGGCTACAGCCGACAAGATAACGCGGCAGGATATCATCAAGCAACTGGCCATGAGAGATCCGAAAGTCTTCATTTCTTCATTCGACCGTCCCAACCTGAGTCTGGATGTAAAACGTGGTTACCAACAGAAAGAAAAAATGCGTACCATTTTCGACTTCATCGCCCGGCATCGCGGAGAAAGTGGAATTATCTACTGCATGAGCCGAAGCAAGACCGAAAAAGTGGCGGAAATGCTAGAGGAGCATGGTATCTCGACAGCGGTTTATCATGCCGGACTCAGTACGGCTGCACGTGAGGCAGCACAAGATGATTTCATCAACGACCGTGTACAGGTAGTCTGTGCGACGATTGCTTTCGGAATGGGGATAGACAAGTCGAATGTCCGCTGGGTCATTCACTACAACCTGCCCAAAAGCATCGAAAGTTTTTATCAGGAAATAGGTCGTGCAGGACGCGACGGACTGCCTAGCGATACCTTGCTGTTTTACTCTTTCGGCGACATTGTCCTGCTCTCGAAGTTTGCAGCTGAAAGCAGCCAGCAGGAAATCAACATGGAGAAGCTGCACCGTATGCAGCAGTATGCCGAAGCCGATATCTGCCGGCGACGGATTCTGCTGAACTATTTCGGCGAAACGATGGATCACGACTGTGGCAACTGTGATGTCTGCCGCAATCCTCCCGAACGTTTCGACGGTACCATCATTGTGCAGAAAGCCTTGAGTGCCATTGCACGTGCCGACCAGCAGGTATCTACCAATACGCTGATTGATATTCTGAAAGGAGCTGCTACCCAGGAAATCATCGAACGGGGCTACGACAAATTGAAAACGTATGGTGCCGGACGGGATATTCCGGCTCGCGACTGGCAGGACTATCTGCTGCAAATGCTGAACTTAGGATATTTCGAAGTGGCATACAACGAAAAGAATCATCTGAAAATAACGGAGGCTGGACGAAAGGTGCTGTTCGGACACGAACGTGCTTTACTGGTGGTCATCAAACGTGAGGATTATACAGAAAAGAAAGCAGGCAAAAAACGCAAGCAGTCTGCCCCGAACGATGTCCTGTTCCCCACTCCGATGGTGTTCGAAAACGAAGACGAACAGTTGTTCGAGGAACTCCGTGTACTGCGGAAACGACTCGCCGACCAGCAGGCGATACCGGCTTATATCGTACTTTCCGACAAGACGCTCCACCTGCTTGCTTCGTCACGCCCTACGACGATAGAGGCCTTCGGCGAAATAAGTGGTATCGGCGAATATAAAAGAGATAAATACGGTAAGGACTTTATTGAAGTCATCCGGAAGTTTGTCAGATAGGGAACCAATAAGTCAATTATTTTTATCAAGGTTTAATCGATGAACGGTAGCCTGATTCAATGTTTTCTGTTCCTGGCTTGTACTCTTTCTGACACGCCTAAAATAAACAAGCATACATTTTCAAAAAACGTCGGCACATTCTACAAAAAATATGCCGACGTTTTATCTAAAACCTCTGCATGTTTTTTGGAAATTTGTACAAATTTCCAGCAAAGGTCTAAGCATCTATTATTCAATTATTTGCATTTCTTCAATTTCTCCATCAATTCTAGTCGGGGAATACCCAACGAAATTGCTTTTTCATATGCTTCACTTGCCTCGTGCTTTTTCTCCATTTGTAAATAAATATCTCCCATCACCACATAGGTATCAGCATCCCGGTTATCCAGTTTCAGTGCCTCTTCCAAATCGAGCAAAGCAGCATCGGGCAAGTTCTGCTCCAGTTCTAGATTAGCACGCATCTTATACAGGGAAGCATCCTTCGGATAATCCTCAATCAGCAAATTCATCCCATCTCGTGCAGCGATGTATCTTCCTTCTTTCTGATCCAGCATCGCCAGTCCCAGACGGGCAGCCTTGTGTTTGGCGTCCACTCCCAATATCACATTGTAGTCGATACGTGCCTCCTTGTACTGCCGCCGTTTCATATAGATATAGGCACGGAACAGACGAGCCTCCTTATCGTTCGGCAACAAGTCGATCACGTTGCAATAGTCCAGATAAGCTTTTTCTGTCAGGTTCTTCTCCATGTAGAGAGTGGCACGGTTACGCAGGACAACTGTTGCATAAGGGGTAATATTCAAAGCCATGGTGTACGCTTCGATGGCTTCGTCTATCTTCCCCTGACGTTTCAGCACGGTTCCCAGGTTGGAAAAGAGCAAAGCATTCCGGGCATTGTACGGGTCAAGCCGCAGGGCTTCGCGAAACAATTGCTCGGCCTGTTGCAGACTGTCCTTGAAAGTATAGTCCATCGCTTTTTCCACCAGCTCGTTGTACGACTGCGCACGACCGGTTGTCAGCAAGAGGACACCTATCAAACATAGAAGTATTCTTTTCATTCAAACACAATTTTAATTAAATCTGTAAGCAAAGGTAATGGAATAATCTGTGGGGATAAGTGTATATTAAAAAGTTTTTGTAAGTTTGAACAATCATTTAAACAGAAACTATCATGAAACTAGAAAAAGCTATATTCGCCTGCGGGTGTTTTTGGGGAGCACAATACCAGTTCGAACATGCCAAAGGAGTAGTACGCTCCACAGTAGGTTACATCGGCGGACACAAGGAACATCCTGCCTACGAAGAGGTCAAGGCACATACTACCGGACATGCCGAAGCAACGCTGGTAGAATTCGATGCCGAACAGACATCGTTTACAGACTTATGCAAACTTTTTTTTGAGATTCACGATCCGGCACAGACCGACGGACAGGGTCCTGACATCGGACCACAGTACCGTAGTGAGATTTTTTATGTGAACGAAAAACAGAAACAGGAAGCCGAAGCGGTCATTGCTCTGCTGCGTGAAAAAGGATATGTGGTGAATACCAAACTTACTCCTGCCTCTACTTTCTGGGAAGCAGAAGAATATCATCAGCACTATTATGACAAGACGGGAGGAGAACCTTATTGCCATATCCGCACAAAGAAATTCTGATATTTCCGATAGCCAGTGTAATCAGCGTATATTTATACACAATATTGGATAATCCGCACAACAAAAAAGAGGCCGTCTTAAAATAGAATTGCAAAAGTAAAAATCTTACAGATTGCAACTTAAAAGTAAAAAAATCTCCTACTTTTAGTCCTGTAATTAGGGATATTCAGTAAATGTCCCCAAAATAAGATGGCATATGAAATGATTATGGTCTATCATCTTCATATGCCATTTTTTATTGCCATTTTTCCATGTATTCTCACATAATTCTATCTGTCAGGACATGACACTTCTGAAGAAGCCAGATGACCTCTTCCGATTTCGTCAGTAAAATCATATCATGCCGCTTTAACCGTCCTGTTCCTGATCTTGTCAATCATCAGTACAGCATTTGCCGTATGTATTCCGAAGAAAATCCACAGGATTTCCGTCTTCCTGTTCC